>ERZ779890.697-NODE-697-length-36233-cov-13.161922_pt1 | contig 36233 bp, 35 predicted proteins | sample MGYA00511553_ERZ779890 | MGnify/ENA primary metagenome ERZ779890 (study PRJEB29588, sample SAMEA2152064) | human gut metagenome | biome: human gut; feature: human-associated habitat; material: faeces | place: Denmark | collected 2008/2010 ... | reverse complement strand
ACTTTTTTATTTTCCATTTTTCTCTAACAAATCCTCCATTGTATGCCATGCCAAAAGAACACATTTTACTCTTGCTGGCATATTTGATACATTTCTAAAAGCTATTGCATCTTCTAATTTATTTAGTTCTTCTTCGCTTTTTGTCTCTCTTTTTATCATATTTATAAATGTCTTTATAATTTCTTTTGCTTGTGTAATTGTTTTTCCTCTTAATGTATCTATCATAATAGATGTAGAGCTTTGTGATATTGCACATCCATGTCCTGTAAATGCCATATCTTCTATTATATCTCCATTTAGTTTAACTTGTATTTTTATTTCATCTCCACAGTTTGGATTATGTCCCATTTCGCAATAATCACATTTATCAAGCTCTTTTTTATTGCTTGAATTCATACTATGTTCCATTATAAGGTCATTATATATTTCGTCTAAACTCTCCACTATTTTACTCCTTATTTATATACTTTTCAAACATTTTATATGCTTTTTTTAATGCTTCTACAAGATTATCTACATCTTCTTTTGTATTATATATAGAAAAGCTTGCTCTACAAGTAGAATCCATTCCTAAATATCTTAACAATGGTTGTGCACAATGATTTCCTGATCTTACACACACTCCATTAGAATCTAAAATACTTGCGACATCATGTGGGTGTACTCCTTTTATATTAAAAGAAATAACAGTTGAATGATTTTCCAAATGTGGAGTAATATATAGCTCTAGAAAATCTAGCTTTGAAAGTTCGTTTACTGCATATTTAGTAATAGCCTCTTCTACATTTTGAATTTCTTTATATCCAATTTTTTCTATATAGTCTATTGCTGAACCTAAGCCAATTACGCCTTCTACATTTTGTGTTCCTGCTTCAAATTTGTTTGGAAGTGGTGCAAATGTTGTGTTTTGTTCATATACATATTCTATCATATCTCCGCCCATTAAGAAAGGGGTCATTTTATTTAATAATTCTTTTTTCCCATATAATACTCCTATTCCCAATGGTGCAAACATTTTATGTCCAGAAAATACTAAGAAATCCGCGTCTAAATCTTGTACATCTATCTTCATGTGTGGAATACTTTGAGATGCGTCTACTATTACAACAGCACCTTTTTTATGGGCATATTTAATAATTTTCTTTACGTTGTTTATTGTTCCTAGCACATTAGAAACATGGGTTATTCCAACTACTTTAGTTTTATCTGTAATCTTTGATTCTATTTCTTCTTTTGATAATTCATAATCTTTATTTATATACATAAATTTAAGTTTGCTATTTGTCTTTTTTGTTACATATTGCCATGGCACTAAATTAGAATGATGCTCCATTATTGATAAAACGACTTCATCATCTTTTTTTAGGTTGTCCAATCCATACGAGTATGCTATTAAATTTAAGCTTTCTGTTGCGTTTTTAGAAAATATAATTTCTTCTCTATTTCTTGCATTTATAAATTTAGCAATTTTCTCTCTTGTACTCTCATACTTTTCTGTTGCTTCTATGCTTAAACTATATGCACCTCTATGTGGATTTGCATTACATTCTTTATAATAGCTTTCTATTGCATCAATAACACATTGTGGTTTTTGCGTTGTTGCTCCACTATCTAAATAACTTATTTTTCTTTCTTGCAATATTGGAAATTCATCTTTAAAATTCATTAGTCAATTCTCCTATCAATTTCATTTAAAATTTCTTCTTTTAATTCTTCATCTTTTATTGTTTGTATAATCTGATTAAATTTAGCTTTTACTATTAATCGTATTGCTTCTTTATAGCTTAACCCTCTACTCATAATATAAAATAAATCTTTGTTATCAACTTTTCCAGATGCTGTACTATGGTTTCCTTCTACATCATCTTCTGTGCATAAAAGCATTGGTACTGCTAGAGATTTTGCTTTGTCTGATAGCAATATGCAGAATTCATTTTCATTTCCCTTTGATTTTTTGCAACCTTTTTTAAAGTCTATTGTTCCTTTAAAATGTTTTTTACTTTCATCTTTTAATGCTCCTTGAACATCTATATCTACATTAGAATTTTCTCCTCTAATTTCTACAATGTAGTTTATGTCTTTTACTTCATTTTTTGTTCCTAAATAAATTGTTTTTAGATTGTTTTTGCTTGAGCTTCCTAACGCATTTGAATAGTAATTAGAAATACTATTTTTTGCACCTATATCAATTATTGTATAATTTACTTCTGCTTTATTATTTATTTCATTTTCTATTGAATAAAAATTATTTGACTCTCCGTTTAATAGATTTATAAGTGTTATATTTGCTTTTACATCTTCATTTGCAATAACTCGTATTATTCCATTATGAAAGCATTTTTCTTTTGTCTTTGAACTGTATTCTATAACTACATTTACATTGCTGTTTGCAATTATTTCTATGTTATCTATTAATTCTAGGTTTTCATCATCAAAGTTATATTTTATTTTTATATTCGAATTTTTGCTATTTGAAATAATTTTCAAACTGCTATTTGCATTTTTTAATATATTCTCTTCTAATATTTTGCCATTTCCATACACTAGTTTTTTATTTGACACACTTTTTTCTAGACTACAACCTTCATTTACAATTTCTACATTTTTAAACTCTTTTAAGTTTTCTGGAAGTTCTATATCTTTTAATTCAATATTATTAATTCCAAAATTTCTGGAAGTTCTTACTGGTGTATTGTTTAGTTTTAATGTTTCCATATTTTTAATCCTTTCTTTTTATCCAATTGCTCCTTCTAGCTCTAGATTAATTAAATTATTCATTTCTACTGCATATTCTACTGGTAATTCTTTTGAGATTGGATAAGCAAATCCTCTTACTATCATTGCTTTTGCATCTTCTTCTGATAATCCTCTACTCATTAGATAAAATATTTCTTTATCACTTATTTTTCCTATTTTAGCTTCATGAGAAAATTCAATGTCATCTGTTCTTATATCATTTACTGGAATTGTATCTGATCTAGAAATGTTGTCTAGCATTAAAGATTCGCACGATACTGTACATTTAGACTTTTGGGCTTCTTTTCCTATTTTTACAAGAGCTCTATAAGTACAACTTCCTCCATCTTTAGATATAGATTTTGAATTTACAACAGATGATGTGTTTTTTGCATTATGCACTACCTTAAAGCCTGTGTCCAAGTTCTGTCCTTTACCTGCAAATGTTATACCTGTATACTCTGTTTTAGCGCCCTCTCCATTTAAAATGCTCATTGGATATAACATAGATATTTTAGACCCGAACGAACCTGTTACCCAGTCAATTTCTGCATTTTTACCAACAATTGCTTTTTTAGTATTTAAATTCATCATATTTTTTGACCAGTTTTCTATTGTAGAATATCTTAAATATGCATTGTCTTTTACATATAGCTCAACACATCCTGCATGAAGATTTACTTTGTTATATTTTGGTGCTGAACATCCTTCTATAAAGTGAAGGCTAGCCCCCTCTTCTACAATAATTAGAGTGTGTTCAAATTGTCCTGATTCCGGTGAATTTAATCTAAAATATGATTGCAATGGTATGTCAAGTTTTACATTTTTAGGAACATATACAAATGATCCTCCTGACCAAACTGCAGCATGCAAAGCTACAAATTTGTGGTCATTTATTGGAACACATTTCATAAAATGTTCTTTTACCAAATCAGGATACTCTCTTACAGCTGTTTCCATATCTGTATAAATAACTCCTTGCTTTTTTAAGTCCTCTTTTATACTATGATATACAACTTCCGAATCATATTGAGCCCCAACACCTGCTAGTGATTTCTTTTCTGCTTCTGGAATTCCTAGTTTATCAAATGTATTTCTAATGTCTTCTGGAACATCATCCCAATTTGAATTTAAGTTTGTTTTTGGTTTAACATATGTTGCTATCTCGTCCATTTTTAGTTCTGACAAGTCTGGTCCCCATGTTGGTAGTTCTAATTGGTTGTATGTTTCTAATGCTTTTAGCCTTATATCTCTCATCCATTCTGGCTCATTTTTCTTTTTTGAAATCTCTTCTACAATTTCTTTGTTTAAGCCTTTTTGCATTTTAAATTCGTAATTATCTTTATTTTTTATGTCATAAATATTTCTATCAATATCTTCTATATTAGTTTTTGCCATACTACACCTCTAAATTTTTATACTTTTCATATCCATTTTCTTCAATTTCTTTTGCAAGGTCTGCATTACCTGTTTTTACTATTTTTCCATCTACCAAAACATGTACAAAATCTACTTTTAGGTTCTCTAAAATACGCATATTGTGTGTAATAATTAGAACTGCATTTTCATTTGTTTTATACATTTCTATCCCTTTTGACACTGTTCTTACGGCATCTACATCTAGTCCTGAATCTGTTTCATCTAATATGCTAAGCTTTGGATTTAATACAAGCATTTGCAATATTTCATTTTTCTTTTTTTCTCCTCCAGAAAAGCCTACATTTAAGTTTCTATCTACTAATTTTGGATTCATATTTAATTCTTCTACATATTTTTGTAGAGTATTTTTAAATTCAAATATCTTTACTGGTTTATCCTGAACTTTATTTTTTGCTGTTTTTAAAAAGTTTACACAAGAAATCCCAGGTATTTCAACAGGTGATTGAAAAGACATAAAAATTCCTTTTTTAGCAATTTTGTCTGTAGATAAATTATTTATATTTTCTCCTTCAAAATCTATTTCGCCACTTGTTTTTATATATTCTGGATTATTAAATATGCAGTTTGCAAGAGTTGATTTTCCCGCTCCATTTGGCCCCATTATTACATGTATTTCTCCTTTATTTATTGTTAAGTTTAGTCCTTTTAATATTTGCTTATTTCCTGCATTTGCATATAAATCTTTTATTTGTAATAGATTGTCCATTATAATTTCTCCTTTTTGTTTTCATACTAATATAGTAGGAATTATATCATTTAATTCCTACTAAGTCAATATGAAATAAAGGGATTTACATTATGTAGAACAAAGTGACTTTAGTTGCTCTTTGTTCTCGCCGATTTGAGTTTCCGAATGTAATGAGGAAATCTCAAAGGCAATAGCGATTATAGCATTTTTATATACTAGGAAATGAGAAATTTCCTAGTATATAAAAAAACGGCCTTCAAATTATTAAAACAATAATTTGAAGGCCATTAATTTATATTTGTGTTATCTTATATAAAGTGCCATTCGAGAACCACCGTGATCAAATGCATCTGTCAAGTTGCGGTAATCATCAGTATTAGAGGCAGAAAGGCTACTATCATAGCAATTTCCTCCACGGCCAGCGCGAGTAACATTGCCAAGAGTTGTTAGCGTCCACTCCCATACATTTCCTGCCAAGTCATATATATTTTTACTCACATCATAAGCATCTGTTGTCCCTTTATATGCTGAGCCTGATAAATCTGGCTCTGTTGTATATGTATCCGTTCCTCTTTTTGTACTTCCGTATCCAGTAGTAAATGTCATTATTGTATTCCATTCTTTACTTGTTATCATTGAACTAAATACATTGCTATTATTTCCATATAAGTCTTTTTGGGCTTTATATAAACCATACCATCTATAGTAATATGATTCATTATTATTTGGATTTGTTCCTTCTTTTAGTGTTTCATTTGCAGTTAATACTGTTGCCCCTTTTTGGCTTCCTATTGTTCCATTATTTATTGTTGTTTCATATCTTCCTACATAAAAGCCTTTATATTTATTTATACTTATTTCTATATTTTCTTTATCTTGAGCGTAATTAAAATTTTGTTTGTAATTATAATAATCTTTTCCATAATAATAATCTAATTGTTCTTGTGAATCATATATTTTATTACTTTTGCTATCGATATCTGTTAATGGTCCAAAGTTATCTTCTGTATATGTACCTGTACAAGGTATCCATACGAATTCATTTATTCCATCTTTTATTACTAATCCACCTTCTACTGTGTTTTCTCCTTCTTTTAATGATATTTGGAATCCTTTTGGTAATGGTATTACGTTCTTAGTTGTTCCATCCTCTTCTAATACTTCTACTGCTGTTACCTTGCTTAAATCCCAATCTTTCGTTACTTTTCCCTCTTCTTTTGCTTCTTCATCTGATAATTTTGTTGCGTTACCTGGCAGTTTTGGGTTATTGTTTATATAATCATTCATTGATGCATATATTATTCCATCTATCTCAACTTCTTCGCCTGACAGTGCTGTTTCCTTGTCTCTTTCTATTACTGTACCTTTAGCAGCTTTTCTTGCAGATTCAAATAGCCCTCCGTTTATTGCTGTAGTTACTGTTACACCTACTAATATTAGCATTACGATTATCGTAATTATCAAGGCTATTAGTGTTATTCCGTCTTTTGTTTTTCATTTTTTTCCTCCTTTGTTATTCTCATTTCTCTTATTTGCATAATCATTCTATATGTTGCTTTTCTTCATGTCAATTGTTTTGTTTAATTATTTTATTAAATCAGCCAAGGTTTTGCTGTCTACATACTCATTAATTACATTGTCTAATCCTTGCCAAAATTTGAATGTTTTGCAATTTTCTCTTTTGCCACATTCTTCTCCATTAACACATGCTATTGGTGCAAGATCTCCTTCTGTTTTTCTTAATATATCTCCAACTTTATATTCTTCTGGTGATTTTGCCAGTCTATATCCTCCATTATTTCCTCTAGTAGATTTTACATAGCCAGCCTTATTTAGCATTGCCATTATCTGTTCAAGATATTTTAATGAAACTTCTTGCCTATTTGAAATGTCTTTTAAAGAAACATAATCTCCCTTGTCATTAACTGCTAGGTCTATCATTACTCTTAGGGCATACCTTCCCTTTGTTGATATTTTCATTTAATCTCCTCCATTGAATTTATTATACTACTATTTTACTAGGATTTGCAACATGTTTTCTTTTAAAAAATGGTGAAAAAGGGGTCTGTCCTCTTTTTCACCATTTTAGGATAATCATTAGATTTTCTTTGCTATATAGTAATTTTTCTTTCCTCTTTTTATGATTAAAAATGTATTGTTTATAAGGTCTTGCTCTGTTATTGTCTTGTCTAAGTCTTTTACCTTCTCTCCTTTTATTTCTATACTATTTCCAGAAATGAATTCTCTTGCTTGTCTTTTACTAGTTGCAACATTCATTTCTACTAATACATCTAATATGTTTTTGTTAAGTTCTATTTCTTTTACTTCATTTCCTTTAAAAGCTTCTCCTAATTCTTCGTTTGATAAATCATTAAAATTGCCTTTAAATAAAGCTTCACTAATTCTTACAGCTTTTTCGTATTCTTCTTTTCCATGTAAATCTGTTATTATTTCTCTTGCAAGTATTTTGTGTGCTTCTCTTAGTTCTGGATGTTCATTATGTTTTGCTTCTATCTCTTCTATTTCCTCTCTACTTAAGAATGTTAATTTCTTTAAGTAACTAATAATCATTGAATCTTCAAGATTTACTAGATATTGATATAATTCATAACTTGATGTTTTATTTTTATCTAGCCATAGTGCATTTCCTTCTGTTTTTCCAAATTTAACTCCATTTGAATCTGTAACTAATGGCATTACCATTCCATAAGCTGTTTTATCTGTTTTCTTTCTAATTAATTCTATTCCTGCTGTTATGTTTCCCCATTGGTCTGAGCCAGCAACTTGAAGAACACAATTCTTTGTTTCGTATAGATGTAAGAAATCTAGTGCTTGTAATATCATGTATGAAAATTCCGCATATGTAATACCTGTTTCCATTCTTGATCTTACTTTATCTTTTGCTAGCATATATCCAACATTAAAGTATTTTCCGTAATCTCTTAAGAAATCTATAACATTTATGTCTTTTGTCCAGTCATAGTTATTTACAACTTCAAATCCAAATATTTCTTTTGCTTGTTTTGTTAGTCCTTTAATATTATGTTCAACTGCTTCTTTTGTAATCATAGGTCTTTCTGCTGTAGGTTTAGGATCTCCAATTAATCCTGTTGCTCCACCTACTAATAAAATAGGTTTATGGCCATATTTTGCAAGTCTTTTTGAAATTAGAAATGATGAATAATGACCAATATGCATGCTATCTGCTGTTGGGTCTGTTCCAATGTAAAATGTTAATTTTTCATTGTTTAATTTGTTAATTAGTCCTTCATCACTAATATCTTGAATTAATCCTCTCCATTTTAAATCTTCGTATAAATTCATAACATCACCCTTTCTTATTTAGCGGATTGCCTAGGGAATCCGCCCCTACAAATCAAAAACCAATTCATCCTAGTTAAAGGACGAATTGGTTTAAATTCCGTGGTACCACCTTTTTTCACAATATTTTATATTGCCTCAATTAACGCTTATTCGTAGCTACACGTTAGTTACTATAAGAATTGTAATTCAAATTTTATATTCTAGTAATTTCCACCAACCATTACCTCTCTGTTAGTTACTATAAAATTCTACTGGTTTTCTTTTTAAAACATAACTAAATTAACTTGCAACTATTTTAACATTTTAAAATAGTATTGTCAATAATTATAATTCCTCTATTTCTTCTTTTGTTAACCTTATTGTTTTTACTATTTCACACTGCTTCATCTTCATCAAATTGACTATTGTATAAATCTGCATAGAATCCATTTTTTGCAAGTAATTCTTCATGTGTTCCCTGTTCTACTATATCTCCATGATTCATTACTAATATTAAATCTGCATTTTTTATTGTTGAAAGTCTGTGTGCAATTATAAAGCTTGTTCTTCCTTTCATTAAATTGTCCATTGCTGATTGTATTTGTATTTCTGTTCTTGTATCTATTGAACTTGTTGCTTCATCTAATATTAGTATTTTTGGATCTGCAAGTATTACCCTTGCAATTGTTAGTAATTGTTTTTGTCCTGCTGATACATTGCTTGATTCTTCATTTAATACAGAATTATATCCGTTTGGAAGTGTTTTTATAAAGTGATGCACATGTGCTGCTTTTGCCGCTTCTATAACTTCACTATCACTTGCCTCTGGTTTTCCATATTTAATATTTTCTTTAACAGTTCCTCCAAATAACCACGTATCTTGGAGTACCATTCCAAACATTTTTCTTAAATCTCCACGTTTAAAATCTTTTATATTATGACCATCTACTAAAATCTCTCCACTATTTACATCATAGAACCTCATAAGTAGTTTTACCATTGTTGTTTTGCCTGCTCCTGTTGGTCCAACTATTGCAATCTTTTGTCCTTCTTTAACGTCTGCATTAAAGTTCTTTATTATTATTTTATCTTCGTCATAGCCAAATTTAACATTTTTGAATTCTACATTTCCTTTTAGCTTACTTGTATCTATTCCTTTATCGCTTTCTTCTACTTCTTCTGGTTCTTCTAAAAATTCAAATACCCTTTCTGCAGCAGCAACCATAGATTGTAGCATTCCAGATACTTGTGCAATTTGCATTATTGGTTGTGTAAATTGCTTGTTATATTGTATAAAACTTTGTATATTACCAACTGTAATTTTCCCTTGAACTGCTAGATATCCACCTAAAACTGCTACTACAACATATCCAACATTTCCAATAAAGTTCATTACTGGATGCATTAGTCCAGATAAAAATTGTGATTTCCATCCAGATGAATATAGTTCCTTATTTGCTTTTTCAAATTTCTCTATTTCTTGTTGTTCTCCATTAAATGCTTTTACAATTGTATGTCCTCCATACACCTCTTCTACTTGGCCATTTACATGTCCTAAATATGCTTGTTGCTTTTGGAAATATTTTTGTGATTTTGTTACAATTTTCTTTACTATAACTGCTGATATAGGCAATATTATTAATGATGCTATTGTCATTGTTACACTAATAGATAACATCATTACAATTATTCCTATTATTGTACATATTGATGTAATTATTTGTGTAATACTTTGGTTAAGGTTTTGAGAAAGTGTATCTATATCGTTTGTTATTACAGATAACACCTCTCCGTTTGTTTTTTTATCAAAGTATTTCATTGGAAGTTTATTTATTTTTTGTACTATATCATTTCTTATTTTATATGTTAGCTTTTGTGCAACAGATGTCATTGTAAATCCTTGTATTAGTGAAAATAATGCACTTATTACATATAGTCCCAAAAGTGTTAATAGAATTTTTAAAATCTTTGAATAATCTATTCCACTTCCGCCAGATAATTTACTAATTATTCCATTAAAAATTTCTGTTGTTGCATTTCCTAATATTTTAGGTCCAACTATAGAAAAGATTGTACTTCCTATTGCAAAAATTATTACTATTGTTATTGCTAGTTTATATTTTGATAAATAGTTGTTTATTAATTTTTTAGTTGTTGCTTTAAAATTCTTTGCTTTTGCTTGGGTATTCATACCCGGTCTTCCTGGTCCTCCCATTGGTCCTGGCATTATCTATCACCTCCTGCATCTTCTAGTTCTTCTTTAGATAATTGTGACATTGCAATTTCCTTATATTGCTCACAGTTGTTCATAAGCTCTTTGTGAGTACCTTTTCCTACAATTTTTCCTTCCTCTAGTACTATTATTTGGTCTGCATTTAGAATTGTACTAATTCTTTGTGCAACTATAATTACTGTTTTACCAGCTGTTTGCTTTGCAAGTTCTTCTCGTAATTTGCTGTCTGTTTTAAAGTCTAATGCTGAAAAACTATCATCAAATACTATAATTTCTGGGTCTATTGCTATTGCTCTTGCTATTGATAAACGTTGTTTTTGTCCACCAGATACATTGTTTCCACCTTGGGCAATTTCTGATTTATATTTCTTTTCCTTTGCTTCTATAAATTCTGTTGCTTGTGCAATTTCTGCTGCTTTTACCATTTGCTCATCAGACATATCTGGGTTTCCATATTTTATGTTTGATTCTATTGTTCCAGAGAAAAGCATTCCTTTTTGTGGTACAAATCCTATTCTTTTTCTTAATTCTTTTTGAGGTACGTCTTTTATATTAACTCCATCTATTAGTAGTTCTCCACCTGTTACATCATAAAAACGAGGTATTAGGTTTACAACTGTAGATTTTCCACTTCCTGTACTTCCAATTAATGCTGTTGTTTCTCCTGGTCTTGCTACAAAATTTATATCTTCTAGTATTTCTGTATCTGCATCTGGATATCTAAATGATACATCTTTAAATTCTACATATCCTTTTTTACCTTCTACAAATTCTTTTGTTTCTGGTTTATCTTCTATTGAAGGTTCTGTTTCTAATACATCATTAATACGTTTTGCAGAAACAGAAGCTCTTGGTAACATTATTGATATCATAGATATGAATAAGAAAGATATTACAATCTGCATTGTATATTGAATGAATGCCATCATATCTCCTACTTGCATTATTCCTTCATCTACTTTGTGTCCTCCTACCCATATAATTAAAAGCATAATTGCATTCATAACAAACATTAATGCAGGCATCATTATACTCATTGCCCTGTTTACAAATATGTTTGCTTTCATATAGTCTTTGTTAGCATTATCAAATCTTTTTTCTTCTCTTTTTTCTGTGTTGAATGCTCTTATTACTGGAAGTCCTGTTAAGATTTCTCTAGAAACTAAATTCAATTTATCTATTAAATCTTGTAACTTTTTGAATTTTGGCATTGCTACTATAAATAAAGTTAGAATAATAAATAGTATCGCTCCTATTGCAACTCCTATTATCCATGCCATAGAATTATTGCTACGAGCCAAAACTCTTGTAAATCCACCAATACCAATAATTGGTGCATATACTACTGTTCTAAAAAGCATTGTAAGTAGCATTTGAATTTGTTGAATATCATTTGTGCTACGTGTAATTAATGAAGCTGTTGAAAATTCATTAAATTCTTTTCTTGTAAATTGCAATACTTTTTTAAACACTTTATCTCTTAAAATTCTTCCAAGTGTAGCTGCAACTCTTGATGATAATAGCATTATTATTACTGCTGCTATCATACTAATTAATGCTATACCAATCATTTGAAGTCCTGTTAAAATTATGTATCTATTTTGTATGTTATCTGTATTTACTCCTATTTCTGTATACTCTTTTTTAGTTGCTTGAACAGCTGCTTGATCTACCATTGTTCCTAATTTCTCATCTATTTGTTTATTTATTTCTGTAATAAAATTTTCTTTTTGTTCATTTGGCATATTTTTTATTAGGTCTATTAGTGGCATTTGTGCCATTACTTGTTTTTGTTCTTCTGGCATATTTAAAAGCATTTGCTCTTTCATTCCATTTGCCATCTCTTCATTTTGTATAAAGTATAATGTCATAAATGGTTTTGTAATTAATTCATCTAATTCTTCTTTTTGTTCTTTATTAAGTTTATTTAGTTTATATAAATCCTGATTTTCTAGTTCTGGATAATCTTTTTGTAACTTATTATACTCCTCTTGAGATAAATTGTTTTTAGATATTAAAGTATAATTACTTAATATTTCTTCATCTTTGTCTGTAAATATTAATAAATTATCCATTTGTGATTTTCTAATTACCTCTGGTGCAACATATTCAATACCACCTGCTTGAATACCTGTATTTACTATTTTAGATGTGTAGTCTGGAAGTGTTAAATCTGTCCACGCTTGCAAGCATAAAAGTACTACTATAAACACCACAGATAGCCATGACTTTTTTAAGTTTTTTAATATTTTTAACATCTGTTCCTCCTTTTTGTATATGTATATATAATCAGCTCAAAGCTGTGTTTCCCTAACTAAAATATTGTATTAAACGCACAAATATTTGTCAAGATTTTACTATAAAGATATTAAAATAGTATTAAAAAAGTGTTTATTTATTGATATTTATTTTTTGATTTTTAAAATAGAATTATTAAATAACCTTGAAGAATGAAAAATTCTATGAATATAAATATTTTTTGAATCAATCTCATATATTATTTTATATGATTTATAGATAAGCTCTCTAATACTTTCGTTATTATATATTTGTATCTTTCTTCCTATATATGGAAAGCTCTTAATTATTTGTGTTTTGTTAATTATCTGTTTTGTAGTTTTTATCGCATAATACACAGAATCCTTGGCAATATAATTATATATTTCTTGCAAATCATCTTTAGCAACTTGTTGCCAAATTATTAAAATACTCGATGATTTCTTCTGTTGTATAATATTTTCCTTCTTTTATATCTTTATGTCCTTTTTCTATTGAAGCTATAATTACATCTTCTTCACTTGATTCTGGATTATAGATAATATTTTCCAATTGCTCATTAGTCATATTTTTAAATTTTTTAATTTTTTCTTCCATTAGCTTCACTTCCTTCAAATATTAAATTACATATTTTAATATCTTTATAGTATTTAGTATAACTTTAATAAAAATTATTGTCAATTAGTTTTGGCATTTTTTTACAATGCATTAATTTTTGACATTTTTCTTGCAAAATGCCATAGTTTTATTATATAATGTTTTTTATGAGGGAGATGGATTATGTTTGGATTTAGATCAGATGGTAGAAAAATTAAAACTTTAGGGCCGTTTTTTAGGGTAATACCACATGTTATGAAAACGAGAAGTGATGCCCATGTATATTACACTCAAGAACTACCTCTTGATACATTAGATGCATATATTGATAAAAAAGATGAAGAAGGTATTCAAATATCTTATATGACTATAATATATTCTGCATTAGTCAGACTTTTAGCAGAAAGGCCTTGTTTAAATAGATTTGTTATGGATGGCAGAACTTATGCAAGAAAAGGAATATATATTTCACTTGCAATAAAAAAGAAAATGTCTGAAGAAATAGAAGAAACAACTATTAAACTTCCTTTTACAGGAGCTGAAAACATTTTTGAAATAAAACAAAAATTGGAATCCGAAATTGCAAAAAATAAAGATTTATCTGCTGAAAATAGCACAGATAAACTTGCTAAATTTTTATGGCTTGTACCAAATTGGCTTATGAAATTTATTGTTAATACTCTAATGTTTTTAGATAAGCATGGAATGATGCCAAAAGCAGTAATTAAGGCTAGTCCATTCCATACCAGTGCATTTTTAACAAATGTTGGTTCTTTAGGAATAAATGCAATTTATCATCATATATATGATTTTGGAACAACTGGGCTCTTCTTAGCTATGGGTAAAAAACAAAAAAGCTATATTTGTGAAGATGATAATATAGTTGAGAAAAAAACTATTTCTATTAAATGGGTTGCTGATGAAAGAATTTGTGATGGATATTATTATGCAAATGCTTTAAAACAATTTAATAGATATATGAAAAAACCAGAAATGTTGGAAGAAAATATTATTCCAAAAGAAGATATTAGATAAAAAATATAAGGGGCGCATTTAAATAGCGCCTCTATTTTTTTATGAGATAAATTGGAATTTGTTTAGTTCCGGATGAATTCAGGACAGTCCCCAAAATCCCCAGGTTTGGTGATTTTAAGGGACAGTCCCTAGAATTCCCCCTCACACAAATTTCTATTTTTTGAATATTCTTAATGAATTTAGTACTGTTATAAATGTTACTCCTACATCTGCAAATACTGCTTCCCACATTGTTGATATTCCAAAAGCTCCAAGTACTAATACTATTGCTTTTATTCCTAATGCAAAATATATGTTTTGCATTATTATCTTTTTGGTTCTTTTTGATACATTTATGGCTTTGTTAAAGCTTGATAATTTTCCATCCATTATTACAATATCTGATGTTTCTATTGCTAAGTCTTGACCGTTTAGCCCCATTGATGCTCCTATATCTGCTTCTGCAAGTACTGGTGAATCATTTATTCCATCTCCAATTGCAATTACAACGTTTTGTTCATTTTTAATTTTCTGTAGTTCCTTTACTTTTTCTCCTGGTAATAAATTGTAATGTACCTCTTCTATGCCAACTTGTTTTGCTATATTCTCTGCAATTTCTTTGTTGTCACCTGTTAACATACAAATTTTATTTATTCCATTCTTTTTAAATCCTTCTATTGCTTCTTTACTATCTGGTTTAACTGTATCAGAAATTACTATTGCTCCTAAATATTTTTTATTTTTTGCAACATATACTATTGCTCCAATTTCATTGCATGGATAATATTTTATTTCTTCCTTTTCTAGCAATTTTGCGTTTCCTGCAACAATTTCGTCTCCATGATATTTAGCTTTTATTCCCATTCCAGCAATTTCTTTATATTCTTCAATTTCTTCTTGACTAATTTTTTTGTTTACTTTGCTTATTATACTTTTTGCTATTGGGTGATTTGACATGCTTTCTGCTACTGCTGCAATTTCCAATAGCTCTTCTTCTCCAATTTCTTCTGCTAATACTATTTTAGAAACTTCAAAATTCCCTTTTGTAATTGTTCCTGTTTTATCTAATACCATTGTATTTGCTTTTGTAAGAACATCTAAATAATTTGAACCTTTTATTAAAACTCCTTCTTTACCTGCTTTTCCAATACCTGCAAAATAGCCTAATGGAACTGATAGTACAATAGCACATGGACATGATGTTACTAAAAATACTAATGCTCTTTTTACCCATTCTCCTAAATTTTGAAATCCTACAAATATTGGTGGAACAAATGCAAGTATTAAAGCAAGTACAACAACTATTGGTGTATACACTTTTGCAAATTTTGTTATAAATAATTCTGTTTTAGATTTTGCTTTATTTGAGTTTTTAACTAATTCTATAATCTCATTAATTGCTGTGTCTTTAAATTCTTTTGTAACTTTTACTTCTATTACATCTGATTCATTAATACATCCTGCTAAAACTTCATCATCTACTTTAACTTTTCTTGGAACAGATTCTCCTGTTAGTGCAGATGTATCTATTGTAGTCTCTCCATTTACTATAACTCCATCTACTGGAATTTTCTCTCCTGCTTTAACTACAATTATATCTCCTACTTTTAATTCTTCTGGTTCTACTACTTTTATTTCATTACCTTTTTTCAAATTTGCAATTTTAGGTTTTATATTCATTAATTGAATGATTGATTTTTTAGATTTTCCCACTGCATAATCTTCAAATAGTTCTCCAACGTTATAAAATATCATAACTGCAGCAGCTTCTCCCGGTTTGTTTATAGCAAAAGCTCCAAGTGTTGCAATTGACATTAAAAAGTTTTCGTCAAATACTTCTCCTCTAAAAATATTTTTTATTGATTTTAATAAAACCTCATAACCAGATAATATATATGCAGCTACAAATAGCCATGTTGCAATTTTTCCGGGCACTACTTTGAAAAATGCAGTTGCAAATATTATAAGTGCAATAACAATTTTTACTACTTCCGCTTTTAAATTTTCTTCTTTTTCTTCATGGTCATGAGCGCCACAGTGTTCACATTTACTCATTTTATCATCCTCCGTACTACATTTCCTTAATATGTTCTAATGCCATATTAAATATCATTTCAACATGTTCATCAGAAAGCGAATAATATACAGTTTTTCCATCTTTTCTAAATTTTACAAGTTTTGCTTGTTTTAAAACTCTTAATTGATGAGATACTGCTGATTGTGTACTATTAATTAATTCTGCAATATCACATACACACATTTCGTGCTCAAATAAGCAACATATTATTTTCATTCTTGTTGAATCTCCAAACACTTTGAACAGTTCAGCTATATCAAATAGTGTTTCTTCATCTGGCATTGTTTTCTTTACTTTTTCAATTATATCTGGATGTTTTACTGTACATTTTAAATCTTCTTCCATATTTTCTCCTTTCTTTATATGAATAGTTGTTCATGTATTCATTATATGCATTAGATTTTTATTTGTCAATCTATTTTAGAAATTAATTACATTAAAAAAGAAAAGTGGCTTTGCAACACTTTTTCAACAAAAAATACACCTTCAAATATTAAACTTTTATCTAACATTTGTGGTGCATTTTATATTTTATTTATTTTTCTTTTTCGTCTCTTTCGTAGAACCAGTCTGTGCTTTCTTTATATTTTATTGGGTTATCAGCTTTTGATAGGTTTTTGTTAATTGCAAACAACCTGATTATGTACAGTATTGTAAATATTTCTCCAAAAAAGTAATCATACCCCAAGAATGCTAAGTCAACAGCATCATATATATATGTAACCAAACGTATAGCATCATATATTAGAATCCACCCTATTGCTACAAGTGAGCAAACAATGTATTTTTTTGAAGAAACCTCATTGTATTCTGACATATACATTTTTGCTATTAAGAGAAATATTAACGATATTCCTTCAAAAATTATTCCAAAATCAAATTCACCAAATACAAGTGGTACTATATAAGTCAATATGCTTAAAACTATTAATACTATTGCTATACCTGTTTTATTATTTGCCTTATCTATATTAACTTTTCTTACAAACTCCATCTCTTCATCAGTCATTTTTTATCTCCTACATATTTAATATTTAACATTTTGTTCTTCATCCTTTAATATTATATCGTCCTTATCTAGTCTTTCCTTTTTATTTTGGATTTTTTCAACTTTAAATATTTGATAAATTAATAATAGGTTAAGTAAAAGGTGTAACCCTAGTGTTCCATAACTTTTTGTTTTAAATATGTTATATAGCTTTACACATTCGTCAACATAGTATTCTTTTTCTGTTTTTATATTTACTCCTGCTAGTCCTATACCTACTTTAGTTTTTTTGCTATCTATTTTATTAGCATTTTGTTCTGTATAAATTTTTTCAAATTCAGTTTTAGTATATGTTTTATCTAAATAAAATTTAGTCCCTGCAAAAAGCATCATTATTACTATAGATGTTATGGCTGTTAATATTAGTCGACTTATTAGTTCTGATTCTTTTTTTGAAAATAAATTGACTACTAAAGTTATTGCTAAAAAAATTGCTATTACTATCAGATGCGCATTTATAAATAATTTCTTTATATTTTCTATTGGGTCAATAATTGTAGATTTATACGCCATCAAAAATGTTATTGCTCCAACTATTAATATAATAAATGTAGCTATCAATTCCATTATTACATACGTGTTGTCTAATGGAATGTAGTAATAAAATCTACTATATAAAAATGGACCACCATGTTGACAATTTGATGTGTTATTATCACCTATAGATGGTCTATCTCCTCTCCCCATAAAAGCCATACTTTTTCTTTCCTTTCTACTATTATTATTTATTCTACTGTATTTTTATTTTATCATGTAATTTTTTTAAAACAATACCATTTTTTTCTATATTTTTGTTTATTTTTTTTAATTTAGTGATATACTTTTTATATATACGAAAGAAGGTAATTTTATGGCAAATGTAAAAAAAGATGATGTTGACGTTAAAGCATTGTATGGCAATGATTGCGTTTCTTCTTCAGAAGATTTTAAAAAAGCTCACGGTGTATCAGATAAAGGGCTTAGTTCAAAAACTGCAATGGAACGTCTTAAGAATTTAGGACCAAATCAAATAAAGCAAGCAAAGCAAAAAAAATGGTACAATTATTTTTTTGCAAGTCTATTTAGTCCTTTTAATAGTATCCTACTTGGGATTACTTTTATCCTTGTTTATACAGATATTATTCTTCCAGAAAATCCTAGTCCTGCAAATATTATAGTAATTGCTCTTTTAATAATAGTAAGTACTTTATTGGAATTTATAGAGGTATTTCGTTCTAATAAAGCAGCAGAAAAACTAAAAGAGCTTGTAGAAACTACTAGTACAGTTATAAGAAATGGCAAAAAGATTACTATTCCTTTAAAAGAAGTTACTGTTGGTGATATGGTAATTCTTTCTGCTGGTGATATGATTCCTGCTGATTTGCGTATTATTGAATCAAAAGATTTATATGTAGGTCAGTCTTCTATTACTGGTGAATCTGATGCAGTAAGAAAACTTACAGAGACAGAACTAGAATCAATTGATGATATTGATAGTATTACTGATTTGGATACTATTTGTTTTATGGGTACAAATGTTATAAGTGGTAGTGCAAAAGGAATTGTAATAAAATCTGGTGATTCGACTTATTTTGGAAAAGTAGCACACACTTTATCTTTAGGTAAGCCTAAAACAAATTTCCAAAAAGGAATTGAAAGTATTAGTAAATTATTGATTAAATTTATGCTTGTTTTAATTCCATTGGTATTCATTGTTAATTATCAAAAGCATAATACTGTACTTGCATTTACTTTTGCAGTAGCTATTGCAATTACAATTACTCCACTTTTACTTCCAGTTATCTTATCTTCTTGCCTTTCAAAAGGTGCTGTAAGAATGTCTAAGAAAAAGACTATTGTAAAAAAATTAGATTCTATACAGAATTTTGGTGCAATGAACATTTTATGTACTGATAAAACAGGAACTTTAACAGAAGATAAGATTGTATTAGAAAAATACTTAGATGTATATGGAAATGAAAATATAAGAGTTTTAAAGCATGCATTTTTAAACTCATATTTTCAAACTGGTTTAAAGGGAAGTATTGATGAAGCTGTAATACATAGAGCTTTAAAAAGTGATTTAAGTAGTTTGGTAACTGAGTTTAAAAAAATTGATGAAATACCTTTTGATTTTAGTAGAAGAAGACTTTCTATTGTTGTAGAAAATGATAATCAAAAATATTTAATTACAAAAGGTGCTGTTGAAGAAATATTAAATATTTGTACCACAATTGATTATGAACATGAAGTTATACCTATTACAAAAGAAATTAAAGATAATATTAGGAAAATTGCAAACGATTTAAATGAAGAAGGCTTAAGAGTTGTTGCAGTTTGCCAAAAGAAAAATATAAATAATATAGAAACATTTAGTGTTAAAGATGAATCGCAAATGTCTCTTGTTGGATTTATTGGATTTTTAGATCCTCCAAAAGAAAGTGCAAAACTTGCTATTGAAAAATTAAACAATGCTGGAATTAGAGTTATTGTTTTAACAGGCGATAATGCAGCTGTTACTAAATGTATTTGCAAAAAAGTTAATATAAACGCTAAAAAAATTGTTACGGGTGCTCAAATTGATAAATTAGCCGATGTTGGTGTTTTAAGATTATTAAAGAAGTCAAATGTTTTTGTTAAACTATCACCTATTCAAAAGGCTAGAATAGTAAGGCTTTTAAAAGAATCTGGTAATGTTGTAGGTTATATGGGTGATGGTATTAATGATGCCCCTTCTCTTACAAACTCAGATGTTGGAGTATCTGTTGATACAGCTGTCGACATTGCAAAAGAAACTGCTGATATTATTTTGCTTGAAAAAGATTTAAATGTTTTATTAGATGGTGTAATAGAACGGAAGACGTACTTTTGGAAATCTTATGAAATATATAAAAATGGCTGTAAGCTTTAACTTTGGTGAAGTTGTTTCTGTTATAATTGCAAGTGTCTTGCTTCCATTTTTACCAGAAACACCTATTCAATTGCTTGTGGAAAGTTTGCTTTATGACTTTGGTCAAATGACACTTCCTTTTGATAATGTAGATGCTGAATATTTGCAAAAGCCAAAGAAATTAGATATTAAAAGTTTAAAACATTTTATGCTGTTTATGGGACCACTTAGTTCAATTTTTGATATGCTAGTATTTGCTTCTCTTTGGTATATCTTTGGAATAAGAGAAGCAGCTGTTGTTCAAACAGTTTGGTTTAGTTACAGTATTGTATCTAACCTTGTTGGAATGCACATTATAAGAACTTCTAAAGCTCCATTTATACAAAGTAATGCAAACAAAGCTGTTTACATTTCATCAATTTTATTAAGTATTGTTGGTATTTTAGTTCCTTATACAATTCTAGGAAGTGCAATTGGACTTGTTCCTGTTACATTACAATACTTAGATGTAATTTTACCAGTTACTTTTCTTTATTGTATTTTCGCAATACTTGCAAAGAAAATATATATCAAAAAATATGGAGAATGGATTTAATCCACTCTCCCTTTTTTTCTAATTTGTTCAATTAAAGTATTTACTATTTGTTTATCTTCTAATGATAATTCTTCAAAACTTTTGTATAATTCTTTATTTAGTATCTCATCTTTACTTTCTAATAGATCATAAAAAACATAGTCTAATGTAACTTCTAAAACATTACATATATTAATTAATGTCTCCATACTTCCTACTATTCTTCCATTTTCTATTCCTCTTATTGTATCAATTGATCTATCTACTTTTTCTGCCACAAATTCCTGTGTATAGTTTTTATTTCTTCTTGCTTCTTGAACCTTTACGCCTATACATTTTAATATATCTTTGTTTTTTATCCCAGCCAAACTTCTCCCTACTTTCATATTTGTTTTATACTGATAGACAAAGTATATCATTTTGTCCTTTTAGTAAAAAGTGAATAAAAATCATATTAAAAAGCTTGTATTTCTTTGATTTATGTATTAAAATTTATTGTACTGTTATTTTTAATCGTAGTATGTGTAGTATTTAAATATTAATTCATACTATTGTTTTTTAATAATTAATTTTGAAAGGGGATTTTTATGGAAGAAAGAATTGTAACTAGAAAAATTGATGAACTTCGGAAGAGTGGTTCTACCCATTGATTTTAGAAATAAACTTTGTATGAAAGAAAAAGATGATGTAAATATTTATATGAAAGGCTCTTATATAGTTATTGAAAAGCCTGAAGATTAAGCATTAATAGGGGACGAAGAATTTTGGCAATCTTTTTATTTGTGTCAAAATTCCCCGTCCCTATTGGCTTTTTTTCTAAATTTTCATACTCAATTTTACTTTTTGTTTTTCGTTATCTATTCCAATTACTTTTACTTTAACTATGTCTCCTACTGATACTATTTCTGATGGATTTTTTACATAGTTATTGCTCATTTCTGATATATGAACTAATCCATCATGTTTTACTCCTATGTCTACAAATGCTCCAAAGTCTATTACATTTCTTACTGTTCCGTTTAATACCATTCCTTCTTTTAGGTCTTCAAATTTTAAAACATCTGATCTTAAAATTTGTTTTGGCATATCTTCTCTAGGATCTCTTCCTGGTTTTGATAATTCTTCTATTATATCTTTTAAAGTTATTTCACTTGTATTTAATTTTTTGCTTGTTTCTTTTATATTAATATTTGCTAATTTTTCTTTTATTGTTTTTAGTCCTTCTTTATCTCTTAGGTCTTGTTTTTTGCAACCAATTTCTTTTAATAAATTTTCTGCAATTTCATAGCTTTCTGGATGAACTGCTGTTACTTCTAATGGATTATCTCCATCATATATTCTAATAAATCCTGCACATTGCTCATATGCTGATTTCCCTAGTTTTGCTACTTTTAATAACTCTTTTCTATTTTTAAATTTTCCATTTTCATCTCTGTATTTAACTATATTTTTACTAATTGAATTGTTTAGTCCAGATACATATGTTAAAAGTGATGGAGTTGCTGTGTTTACATCTACACCTACACTATTTACGCTATCTTCTACCACTCCACTTAAGCTTTCTGAAAGTCTTTTTTGGTTAACATCATGTTGATATTGCCCTACTCCAATTGATTTTGGATCTATTTTTACTAGTTCTGCAAGTGGATCTTGAAGTCTTCTTGCTATTGATATTGCTCCTCTAATAGATACGTTTATATCTGGATATTCTTCTGTTGCAAGTTTTGACGCAGAATATACAGAGGCTCCTGCTTCGCTAACTATTGCATAATTTACATCTTTACTTGCTTCTTTTATAAGATCAGAAACGAATTGTTCTGATTCTCTTGACGCTGTTCCATTTCCTATTGCGATTATATTTATATTGTCTTTTTTAATTAAGTCTAACAAAGTCTTTTTGCTATTTTCTACATCATTTTGTGGAGCTGTTGGATAAATTGTTGCAGTATCTAAAACTTTTCCTGTTTCATCTATTACAGCAATTTTGCATCCTGTTCTATATGCTGGGTCAAATCCCATTACTGTTTGACCTTTTATTGGACTTCCTAATAATAATTGTTTAGCATTTTTTCCAAACACTTTAATTGCTTGTTCTTCTGCTTTTTCTGTTAAGTCTGAACGAATTTCTCTATCTATTGAAGGCTCAATTAATCTTTTAAAACTATCGTTTATAGTTTCTTTTAAAATATCTGTAAATTCTGTATTTCCTTTTATAATGTCATTTTCTATATAATTTATTATAGTATCTTCTGGCTTTTCTAACTTTACTTTTAAAAAGTCTTCTTTTTCTCCTCTATTTATTGCAAGGATTCTATGACTTGGTATTCTATTAATTTTTTCCGAAAAATCGTAGTACATTTCATAACTAGATTTCTCTTCATCATTTGTAGCTTTTGTTTTTATTAAACCTTCTCTATAACACATTTGCTTTATTCTTTTTCTGTATTCTGCCACATCTGATATATTTTCTGCAATTATATCTTTTGCCCCTGTAAGTGCCTCTTCTTCATTGTTTACGCCCTTTTCTTCGTTTATAAATTCTTTTGCAATTTCCAAAACAGGTCTTTTATCTGTTTGCAAATATATAATTGTAGCCAATGGCTCTAATCCTTTTTCTTTTGCAATTGAAGCTCTTGTCCTCTTTTTTTGTTTATATGGTCTATAAATATCTTCTACTTCTGAAAGTGTAATTGCATTTTCTATTTGAATTTTTAGTTCATCTGTCATCTTTCCTTGTTCTTCTATTGATTTAGATATTTCTTCTTTTCTTTTATTTAAATTTCTTAAGTATGTTAATCTATCATTTAAGTTTCTTAACACTTCATCACTTAATCCTCCTGTTGCTTCCTTTCTATAACGAGCAATAAAAGGAATTGTATTTCCATCATCAATTAATTTAATTGTGTTTTGTACTTGAAACTCTTTTACTCCTAATTCATGTGCTATAACCCCTGCTATTTTATCCATTATATATATCATTCCTTTCTTTTTACATTTGTTATTTTTTCTTTCCGCAATTGCACCCTTTTCTTTTATATGCACATTTTGAGCATACATCTTTATCTTTTTTTATAAAATTAAAATATGCTATTATGCCTAACGCTCCTAGAACAACTGCTAAAATAATAAAATCTACAAAATTCATAAAATCTCTCCTTTTTACAAATTACCAATAAATGTTCCTACATTAAATACTATACTAGCTAAAATCCAGGCCAATCCTGTTTGAAAAGCTATTGCTTTAAACATTTTTCTGGTTGTACCAAGTTCTCTTCTCATAGCTCCTATTGCCCCAAAGCATGGTGCACTAAACAAATTAAATACCATATATGCATATGCACTTGCAGGAGTAAAGAAATTAAATGCAGTTGATTTAAATAACAGGGCTCCCTCTTCTACTTCTTCACTTAATCCTGCTATTATATTCATTGATGATATTACTTGTTCTTTTGCAACTAATCCTTGCACAGCTGACACAGATGCTTCCCAACTAAATGTTCCAAGTATTGGGTAGAATATCCATGAAATTGCATTTCCTATACTTGCTAAAATGCTATCTTTTATTTCCACCCCATATTCTAATTTCCAAGAGAATGATAGTAAAAACCAGATTACTACTGAACAAAATAGTATTATTGTTCCTGCTCTTTTTATAAATTCTTTTACTTTATCAAATACATCCCTTGCTACATATTTTACACTTGGCAATTTATACTCTGGGAGTTCAGATATAAATGCTGTTCCGCTATCTTTCATAAATAACTTTTTAATAATAATAGCAGATATTAGAATTATAGCTATTGCAAAGAAATATAATGATGCAGAAACAAGTCCAGATTCATCTGCAAAAAAGTATCCTGTGAACATTGCAATTATTGGTAATTTTGCACTACATGGTATAAATGGTGTTAGCATTATAGATAATTCTCTTTCTTTGCTATCCTTTATTATTCTTGTTGACATTATTGCAGGCACACTACATCCGAAGTCCAACTATAAATGGCACCAAAGTTTCTCCACTTAAACCGAATTTTTTAAATAACTTATCTAATAAAAATGTTACCCTGGACATATATCCAGTAGTTTCTAATATTGATATGCAAAGAAATAATATAATTAGCTGTGGCACAAAACCTAGAACAGCTCCCACTCCTGCAATTATTCCATCTACAACTAAACTTGTTGACCATGCTGATGCACCTAAATTTGTTAAGCATTCTCTTACAATTTCTCCAAAGTTTTTTACCAAATCTGAAATCCAGTCAACAGTAAAACTTCCAACCACTCCTACTGACAAATAATATACTAAAAACATTATCACTACAAATATAGGAAATGCTAAAAATTTATTTAAAAATATTTTATCTAATTTATCTGACATAGTTTCTTTTATTGGTGTTATTGTTGTTGATTTATTTTTTATCTTAACTATGTACTCATACCTAGCATTTGCAATAATTTCTTCTATGTCCATTTTGTATGTTTCTTCAAGTTTTTGTCTACTGTTTTTTACAATTCCCTTTTGGTAGCTTTGATATAGCTTGTCATTCTCTAATATCTTTATTGCCATAAATCTATTTACTTTTAATTCATTTTCTATGTTAATTATTTCATTTTCTATATCTGACTTAAATATCTCTTTACTTCTAACTTTTTGCTTATTATATTTTTTTATTGTATTTTTTAATTCCTCTATTCCAGTTGCTTTTAATGCAGATATAATTACAACATCTGTCCCTATTTCCTTTGCTAGCTTTTCTTTATCTATATGTATTCCTTTTTTCTCTAATCTATCAGCCATATTAAGTGCTATTATAACCTTTGTATCTAATTCCATAAGCTGTGTAGTAAGATATAGGCTTCTTTCTATTGATGTAGCATCTACTATATTTATTATTATGTCTGGCTTATCTTCCAATACAAATTTTCTTGAAACCTCTTCTTCTACTGTATATGGACTAAGTGAATAAATTCCGGGTAAATCTACTAGGTCATCTCCTAGGTCTTTTATTTTCCCTACTTTTCTTTCTATTGTTACACCTGGCCAATTTCCTATTTTCTGATTTGTTCCAGTAAGTAAATTAAAAAGTGTGGTTTTACCACTGTTTTGATTTCCTACTAATGCAATTTTCATTATAGTACCTCCACATCAATGTTTTTCATTTCCTCTTTTCTAATGCAAAGCTCATAACCTCTAAGTTCTATATCAACAGGATCTCCCATTGGTGCAATTTTTTTAATTAAAATTTCTGTTCCTTTTGTTATTCCCATATCTAATAAATGTCTTCTTACTTCTGGTTTGTCCAAATGCAAGCCTAAAACTTTTGCTCTTTGTCCTATTTTTAAATCACTTAAATGTGCGTGTTCTCCTTTTTTTAACATTTGTATTCTCCTTTGTATAAATATATTATCTTTCTGGACAAGTATGAATAATTTTCAAAAAAATAAAGGGAATTTCCCCTATTATTTTTTCATTTTTATTAATAATTTTTCTATCCAACCTTTTTTATATTTTAATGATATATATCCAATTGTAGACATTGTAAATGCGCCTATACAATCTACTATTAGGTCTTCCATTGTATCTGCTAATGCTGCTCTTCCAACAAGCTGTGTGCCATTTTCTAATGCAAACTTTTGCATGTTTAATCCTAATATTCCATCAAATGTAAATTCATATATTTCCCATATTACACCTAATGATACTGCAAAAGCGAAAGCAAATATCGCAACAAATATTGGTGCTAATTCTACATGCACTTTTTCGTGTTTATTTAAAATATTAATAAAAGAAAATCCTAATGCTCCTAGCATTGCACCACTACAAGTATGAAGTATAGTATCCCAATGTGGTACTCTATAATAAAAGTTTCTTACTTCTCCTAGGAATACAGCTCCCCATAAAAATAACACGTACACAATATACATATTTGTTGGTATTACTATCTTTAATTTTTTTGATAACATATTAGGTAAGAAAAATGCAATTACACCTAGTACACATTGAGTAAGCATTAGTATGTAGTCTGTTTTTACTCTTACACCTTCTATTTGTTCTACATTTGTAGTTGGAGAAACAATAATTTTATAAATTATAAATGCTATTGGAGCTATAAAGCTTATTAATACAGTTATTCCTATTATTGATTTCCAATCTCTTTTTTTCTTCTCTTTCATGTATTCCTCCTTAATCTATTATATGCATAATTTTATTAAATATCATAAATGTATGTTGCTTCTAAATCTGCCTCATGAGTATATAGTGCAAGTGGATATTTTTTATATGCTTGTCCTATTGTTCCATACCATTCCTTTGGTTCTGTAAATCCCATATGCCATCTTATTGCATATTTTTCTTCTGGCGTTAGTTTTATAAATTCACTAATCATCATTACAGATTTTTCTCCATGTCCATAAGGAATTGTATCTTCTATTGTATAATATGGCACTTGCTCCCATACTCCATTATTTTTTACATTTCTGAAATCTGTTTTATAAAAGTTTGTTTTACATATATCATGTAATAATGCAACAATTTTAGTAGAATCATTATCTTCTACTTTTGTTTTTAGGATTTCATACACTTTCATGCTATGCTCAACCAATCCACCTTTAAAGTTTCCATGATATCTTGTGCTTGCTGGTGCTTCAAAAAAGTCTGAGTTCTCTAAAAACTCTATTAATTTATCCATTCCTTCTCTATTTGTTTCTTTTAATAATTTTATAAACTCTTCTTTCATATTCTACTCCTCTGTTTTTTCTTTTTTTAATAAATCTCTTATCTCTTCTAATAGTAAAACTTCATCAGATTTTTTTGGCTCTTCTACTGTTTTTTCTTCTTTTTCTTTATGAATTTTATTCATAAGTTTATTTACAGTTCTTACTAGCATAAATATACAAAATGCTATTATTAAAAAGTCTAATACATTTTGAATAAAACTTCCATATTTAATTTCTGCATTTCCTATTTTTGCAGTTAGTCCTGTAAAGTCAATTCCTCCTATTATAACTCCAATTACTGGCATTATAATGTCTCCAACTAATGATGTCACTATCTTTCCAAATGCTCCACCAATTATTACACCTACTGCTAAATCCATTACATTGCCTCTTGCTATAAATTCTTTAAATTCTTTTAACATGGCTATTTCCCCTTTTATCTTTTAATACAATTATTTTTATATCAAATTTAGTTGTATTTTGTCAATGCCTAAGATTTTAAACAAAAAAATAAGTGGAGATTCTAATTAGAACCTCCACCCATGCTGTTTACTTGTCTAGTACAATCCATCCCACGCCTCCATATTTAGGAGTATTCAAATGTCTAAAATTTGGCTGAACATCAGCTATCGGATATTCAGATTCAAAACTGCTACTTGCAAGTAAAAAGCCAGTTTTCGAATTTCCAAATATTTTATACGTGTTGCCTAAATCATACCATTTTCCTACTTTCCGATTTCCAGTTAGTTCGAATTCATCATTAGCATTTTTAGAATCACAAAAATGTCCCAAATTTCTTGAATCATCACAAACAGCTAACCATGCTTCAGGTTTTTCTAATCCGTTTCCAATCAATTCTTTAATTAAAAATCCCAAAAAAGCATAGTACTCATTTAGAGTTCCAAGTCTCGAATGTTTTGAAGGCTTATATTTTTTTGCAGCTTTTTCCCACCACAATATGCTTTTTCCTACTGCAGGTTTATTGCCAAACTCAAAAAATATTTCGCCTTTTTCATTTATAGAAGGATCTATTATTGGTCTTCTAAAATCTTTAACACCATCTTTTATCGCTCCTTCTATTCCATCCTTCAAAATTTGCTGTTCATAGCTTTCTGGTTCATAGTTAAGAAAATCTTCATTTAAACTTAACTGTGATGCCGGTACTACTGGAAAAAGAATCCGTTCTAACAATTCTTTTTTTCTTGGATTTCTTCTAATAGGTCTTGCTGTCGTTGCCATGGTTGTTAACCTCCTTTTAAATTTAGTACAGCATAGATTAAAAAATAATCCATTATTATATTAACATAATTTTACATAATTTTCAAGTTCTAGCATTAAATAGTCAAATTTCTCCTATACTTCTTTTGGTATTTCTATTTTATTTAATTCTTTGTAATTAGATATTTTATAATTTATCTTGTCTTTACAATAATAGCTACCTTGAAAATTGTATTCTTGTGTTGTCCCGTCTGCCAACTCAAGTATATATGTTTTTCCATTGTCACTAAAACTTATATCTGTTTTTTCTTCTATCTTAATATTATCAAGTGCATTTATTACTTTTTCTATTAACTCTTTATCTTCTGTTTTGTAATAAACATATCCACCTTCTGTTTCTTCTCTAACTCTAACAGATATTACCTCTTCTGAGTTTTGCACTTTTATTTTTTTACTATCATTATTCTGTTTACTTTTATTTAGATATCCTACAAGTATAACTGCTATTAAAACTAATATTATTAAAAAAATGTAAATATACTTTTTCAATTTTCTCTCCTACTTTTCTATATATCCATAAGTTTTTTGTGTATACATATCATCTGTAACTGGTTTGTATCTTTCTCCATCATAGTCATCTGTAAATCCATTATATGCTTTATAGATATCCCCATTTTCTGTATCATACACTCTTTCATATCCTAATGTTGCATCACTTTGTTTTTGGCTCATTATATCATAAGATTTGCTTCTGCTTTCCCATGCGCTCATATATGAATCAAATGCTCTTTGTATTGAAGCATTTAACGCAAGGGCTTGCTTTGTTTGGCTATTTCCATCATCTATTGTTTTTTTAACATAGCTATCTGTAAATTCTATTGAATTAACTGATTCTAATAATATATCTTTGTAGTCTACAAATTCATCTTTTTCTGCGGTTACTGCCATTATGTCATATACCATATAATAAAGCATATCTACTCCACCATTATATTGATTTCCAAAATTAACTATTGATGCCATAAATAATCCTTCACCTGGTTTACCATTATCTCCTGTAAATGTTCCTCTTAGTACTTTACTATCCAATGCCACGCTTTTCATAGATGCACTAGACTCAAATTCTTCTTGTTTTGTAAAATTTGTGAATTTAGGAAATTTAATTGTAGAAAATGATGGTTCTATTGAAGTCATATATGCTGTTATTTCATTAAATTTTTGATAAAACCCTTCTGTTGTTGGATTATCTAAAACTACCGCATCTGCAAATAGCTTGTATTGAGAATTATTTCCACTTAAATTGTAATAGTTTTGCCAAAAGCTTTTTGCTGATGCACTTTTTAGTAATGGTTGAATTTTTAACATTAAATATACTTGGTTATTTGTATTTTGTGGGTCATATACTCTAATTGTGTAAAAGATTCCTGTTCCTCCTGTTTCAACTGTCCATCCTTTTGGTTTTTTCATTGAAAAAGTGTCTGATGTATATTCTTCTAATGCTAATTTACTTGCTTCGTTTTTTACTATTTTTACATTTTCCTTTTTAGCTTTACTTCCTGTTTTATCCAATTTACCGTCACTACCTTTGTTATTGTTATTAATAAGCATTACTGCTAAAACAATAATTACTATTATAGCTACAATAGAAACTATCATCCACATTTTATTTTTCTTGCTCTCCTCCATTTGTTTCCCCTTTCTTTATTCGTATATAGTATTGCCTTTTTTTATGCAATAATGTATTTTATATATTTAACAAATAGGTCATCTTTTTAGATAACCCATTTATTACTAAAATTATTTATTTAAGTTTCTTTTTTTAATAATCATTGTTGCTGTTATTCCAGCTACTGCTACTGCAAATACTGATATGTATACAGCAATGTTATCTCCTGTTTTAGGATTATTTGTTTCATTCTTTGTTTGTTCTGTTTCTTGTGTTGGTGTTGTTGGTGTACCTGGCTTTTGTGATGGTTTTTCAGGCTCACTTGGTGTTATTGGATTTTCTTGTGAGTTTCCTATTGGTGTCATTGTTAAATCAGGATACATTCTCCATGTTGTTTGAAATTCATCAATATTTGGTTCTTCTTCCCAATCAGATACTCTATAATTATAATATTTACCATTCATTTTTAATTTAGTATCCCTTGTAAAAGTATATCCCTCTTTAGCTTTAAAATATAAAATGTATTGATATTCTTTTCCATTTTCAAAACTAGTGATATGATTTTCATAACCTTGATTAAAGAATTCAGCAGATGTTATACCTGCACCGTCTTTAGCTTGCCAACATTCAAACTGATATATATATGGTGATTCATCAGGCGTTTTTCCTGTAAATACAGGTTTATCGTTTACATTAAAACTGATTGTTGCATTATTTAACTCTATAACATCAATATGTTTTAATTGAACAGGAGCTGTTGGTTTTATTGTTTTCACAGCAGTTACAAAAAGTATTGTTCCAGAATTAAATACACTGACACTACTTATTTTTGTACTATTTACTCTTACTGAACTATTATTTCCAAATTTATTTTCGCCTTTTGCCTTAAGAGAAATACTATACATATAAGTTTTTCCTTCTTCAAAAGCAGTTATTTTTTTATCTTGCGCTAGGGCATTATTTTTTGCTTCATCAGAGTACCAATATTTTACAGGAACAGGTTCTCCACCTGAATTAGTCTCCATCTCTTCCCAGTATTCGTATTCTATATCATATAGTTCTTCCCATGGATCACATTTATAAGCTTTTGCTTCTGGTTTATCACCTGGATTATAATTAAATTTTACACCCTCGATATCTATATTTGCTGTGCTTAAATCTAAATCTTCTGCAAGTGATGTTATTGGTGCAATACACATAGTAAACAAAAGTATTAATATAACTGATATAATAATTTTTCCTTTAAATCTTCTAATATTCATTTTTCCCTCCTATTATTTTCTTTTTACATTAACTATTGCTAATGTAATTATTCCTAATAGAGCAATTGAAAACATTGCAAAGTATACTATAACATTATCACCTGTTTTTGGATTTGTATTTGTAATTGTATTGTCTTTTTTAACATCATTGTTTGGTAAATTGTTATTTTCTTGGTTTTCTTCATTCTTTGTATTTTCATTATCTTCTATATTTGTGCCTTGTTGTTTTTCTTTTATTGTGAATTTTGTTATAGCTTCTCCATTATCTGAAAAAGCGACCTTTAATGTATGTTTTCCAACAGATAATGTTTTTAAGTATTCATCTTTTAAAGTAATAACTGTACTTCCTGATTTTGAGTCATAATTTGTAGAATCTACTAATTTATTGTCTACATATACTTTGTTTGTAAATAGGCTATAGTCTGCATCTATTCTAAATGTTGCATTTTTTGATTCATCAATTGTATATGTTTGATTTGCTCCTTCAGTAAACTTATATTCTTTAGGACTACCTTCTTCTTTTACATATTGGAATGTAAAATCATAAGTACATCTAGTATAATAATCATATCTTGTCTCACGTACAATTCCACCACTAGCAATGTCACCATCAAGGTCATCATAATTTAATGCAGAACCTGTATATTGCATGTGAAATCCTTTGAAAACTTCACTTTTTTTAGTTCCAACATTTACGGCAGTTAATATTGCTTTATTTTCTGATTTATTTCCTACTATCTTTATAACAGCTTCACTTTCATTGTCTGTTGCTAATAGACCTTCATTGTCTCTTTTGTAATATAGTGTTTTATCTAAATCTGCAAATAATTTTAACCCATTTGTAAGTTCATCATCTTTAGAAAAATCAATCACATATTCTTGCCCACCAGTTAAATCAATTACACCTTTTGATGATATATCATTATAAACATTTTTAACTGTTGTGTTAACGACAGTTCTTGTTCTTACAAGTTTAACATCTAATGTTCCACTAAATTTACTTGATTCTAATTTAAATATAACTTTAGAATTAAGTGTTGTTGTAGCATAATACCAATCATTAATATTTAATTTTACTGGTGCAGGTCCTACCACACTTCCAGTATCTTCTGCTGGGATTTCTTGTATTACAAATTCATAATCTGCTTCGTTTAAATCAATTATCATATTATTTGAAATATTTGTAACTAATTCATCACCTTTAAATAATTGTACTTTTCCTATTTTGCTATATTCTACATAACCATCGTGAATAATCCCACCTTCAAAATTTAATGTTACTTCATTTTTGCTTTCTGCATATACTTTGTTTATAGCTGTTGGGAATAGTATGCTAACCAATAAACAAATCATCAATAAAATTGATAGGATTTTAACTTTTCTCATTCTTTTACTCCTTTCCCATTATATTTGTATTCATATATTATCATATTAAAGCTTCTATTCTATAATTTTTACCAATTTTTCCGTGACAATTTGGTAATTGTTTTTTTACTATTTTTATGATATGTTATAATGTGAAAAAAGTGCTAATTAGGAGGCTATTATGACTTTTTGTGAGAAATTAAATAATTATATAGAACAACTCGAATGTTCTTCTCAAGAACTAGCAAATGCATCTGGATTATCTTCTGCTGTTATTAGTCGTTATCGTAATGGAGAAAGAACTCCAAATATAAAAAGTAAACAACTAGAAAGTTTATCTAATGGCTTGCACAAAATAAGTATTGATAAAAAAGTAAATATTTCTAAAGAAGAAATTTACAATGCTTTAGCAAATACACTTAGTGATATTGTTATCGATTTTGAACAATTAAGCAAAAATTTTAGTGAGCTTGTTTCTACTCTAAATATTAGTATTGCAGATTTAGCTCGTTCTATTGGATATGATTCTTCTTTTGTTTCTAGAATTCGTACAGGAAGCCGAAATCCTTCTAAACCTAAAGAATTTATTGAATCAGTATCTAGTTTTATTGTAGCAAAATATAGCTCACCTGATAATAAAAAGGCTGTTTCTATTCTTATAAACTGTGAATTAGAGGATTTAAATGATTCTTCTAAATACAATTTAAAATTAATGGAATGGCTTTCTACCAACTCTGTTCCTACTCATAATTACATTAATGATTTCTTAAATAATTTAGATACATTTGATTTAAATCAATATATTAAAGCTATACATTTTGATGAGATGAAGGTTCCTTTTGTTCCATTTTATAAGCAAGCTTCTAAAAATTATTATGGTATAGAAGAAATGAAAAAAGGCGAGTTAGACTTTTTTAAAGCTACTGTGCTTTCAAAATCTACAGAGCCTGTTTTTATGTGTAGTGACATGCCTATGGAAGATATGGCACAAGATGTTGAATTCGGCAAAAAATGGATGTTTGCTATTGCTATGACATTAAAAAAAGGGCTTCATTTAAATATAATACATAATCTAGATAGGCCTTTTAACGAAATGATGCTTGGTCTAGAAAGCTGGATTCCAATATATATGACTGGTCAAGTTTCTCCATATTATTTAAAGGGAATTCCTAACTCTACATATTGCCATTTTAACTATGTATCTGGCACAGTTGCCCTTACTGGTGAATGTATTAGTGGATACCATAATGAAGGAAAGTACTCTTTAATAAATAACAAAAACGAAGTTGCTTATTATAAGACAAAAGCAGACTGTTTGTTAAAAAAGGCTACTCCACTTATGGAAATTTATAGAGCAGAATCTAAAAATGCTTTTACTGCTTTTATATCTTCAAGTGCTAAACATAATGGCAATAGAAGAAGAATTTTATCTTCACTTCCAATTCATACTATTTCTGATGAGCTTCTTCTAAAAATATTAAAACGTAATAAAGTTTCTGATGAAGATATTGAGATTATAAAATCTGCAGTACAAGAACAAAAAGATATAATTTCATCTATATTAAAAACAAACAAATTTGAAGATGAAATCTCTAAAATTTCTAAAGAGGCTTTTGATAAATCTCCTCTTACTTTATCTCTTTCAAATAGTTTTTATGAGAAAAGAATTTATTATAATTATGATGAGTATTTGGAACATTTAGAATTAACAAATGAATATGTAGAAAATAATAAAAATTATACATTAACTAATAACCCTAACCATACTTTTAGAAATATACAAATTTCTATTTGTAAAAATCAATGGGTAATGGTTTCTAAAGATACTAGTCCTTCTATACACTTTGTAATTCATCACCCAAAGCTTAGAAATGCTATTGAAAATTTTATACCACCTATTGTTGAATAAAAGTAAAATGACAGAGAAAGTTCTCTGCCATTTTATTCTTTAATCAGTTGCTTTTTCTTTAAGCTTCTGCATAATTTTTTCATATGCAGAAGGTCCAAAACCTCTGATTTTTTTAATCAGTGTATCTCGATTTTTCTCAAATATACTGATTAAATCACCGACACTTAACTTTTCTACGGAAAGAATTCCCTCACAGTATTCCTCTGGGTCCCTACTGCTTTCTACCATGTTAAGCCAGTTTTTAAATGCTCTCGTTGGGAATTTTACCTTTTCATCTTCTAGCTCACTTGCTATGTTTCTCAAAAATTCGCATGTTTCTTTGAGATTTTCCCTTTGAAGCCATTCAGTTCTTTTTTTCTGCATTATCAACGCAGCTGACTTTTCACCTAGAAGTTCCTCTAAAGCTCCCTTTAATTGGTATACTTCTTTTTCTAGTTGAATAACTTTCCGTTCTAACTCCTTTGTTGTCATTTTTCTTGCCCTTTCTGCCGTATCGGCTTTATTAATATTGCACTCTTTAGAGCGTTCAACAGCTAATTTGCTGTCTCATAATACTATATTATCATATTATGTTAATTGCGTCAAACTATTGCTAATTTGTTGTTACATTTTAGGTAAGAAATATTTGCTAATATCATTACCTTCATTCTTAAGTAATGATAGTTTGTTCTTTATTCCTCCTCCATATCCTGTTAGTGCTCTATTTGCGCCTATAACTCTATGGCATGGAATTATAATACAAATTGGATTCCATCCAACTGCTCCTCCAACAGCTTGTGCAGACATTCTTTTTATTCCGTGTCTTTTAGCTATTATTTTTGCTATATCATTGTATGTTATGGTTTCTCCAAATGGAATAGTATTCATAATTTCAATTACTTCTTTTCTAAAATCAGTTAGATTGTTTACTTTATATTTAGGTGTAAAATCTGGCTCTTTACCACTAAAATATGTATCAAGCCATTTACATGTTTCTTCAAAAATAGGTGATTTTTCTTCTTTGCAATTCACTTCGTGTTTTGATGAGTCTTTTGAATCCTCAAAGAATAACCCAATTAAACTTTCGCCATCACTATTCATTATTATATTTGAATATTCTTTTGGCGTTTTGTATTTCCAGTTGTATATCATTATTCTCCTTCCAAATTTATTATCACTTCTCTGTTACTTGTTTTGCATTTTCTTTATTTGTATCTATACTTATTCCTCTTGTCTTTAATTTTTCTATTACTTCTTT
>ERZ779890.691-NODE-691-length-36368-cov-23.470933_pt1 | contig 36368 bp, 39 predicted proteins | sample MGYA00511553_ERZ779890 | MGnify/ENA primary metagenome ERZ779890 (study PRJEB29588, sample SAMEA2152064) | human gut metagenome | biome: human gut; feature: human-associated habitat; material: faeces | place: Denmark | collected 2008/2010 ... | reverse complement strand
TTGATTTGTTAATATAGCTAAAAATGGAAAAGGACTCTGTAAAGAAATGAAACAGAAAAATATAATATTATCAATAACATCCGGCTTAACGCTCTTGTTCTTTCTGCCGTTGAGCATGGCGATGAACAATGCTGTTTATATAAACAATTGGGGACCGTTGCTGGGCGGCATTGTATTGGTTTCGTTATTGGCGAGTGTTTTATTGTTTGCAGCTTTGAGTAAAAGTAAGCCGGTTGTCGCCAGTTTTGTTCAGGCTGTACTGGTTTCCCTTTTTTTATTGGTTTATTTTTTCTCGGACAATCAGGTGTTTGACGGAAAAAGTAATGATATTGAATCTTGGCAATGGCTGGCGTTAACTTCTGTAAAAATATTAACCGTAAATTTCATTCTTCTGGCATGTTTTTATTTTCCGGAGACGTTTTCCCGAAACATAAAGAAAATATGCAGTTTTATGCTTATTTTTCAGGTTCTGTTTGTTGTTAATAAATATAACGCCACCGTACGAAGCAGTTATTTGGTCAAAACGACATTTGAAGAATCTTCGGCTTATTCTGCCAAGGACAACATCATAATATTGGTATTGGATACTTTTTCATCAGGATTGTTTAAGGATATTCTGAAAACTAATCCGCAAAAATATCAAAAAATGTTTGAAGGCTTTACCTGGTATTCGGAAACGGTTCCCGGTTTTGTTGCCACAATGGCATCGGTGCCGTTTATTCAGACAGGTCGGCAATATAAAGGCGACGTGACTTTTTCCGATTATCTTGTTGACATTGAAAAGGATAATTTGAGGAACTTTTTAAAAGATTATTCGCATACGAATATAAATTATTATAACAGACAGGTAGAATCTTTAGTACAAAAGCATCCCGTAAAAATATTCTACAAGCTTTCGTTGATAAAGATTTTTCCCTTTTTGCAATGCTGGCTGCTGAATGATGAAGAATATAATGTATTTAACCTGAAACCGGATAGGTTTATGGTGACGGAGCCGAAAGACGTAAACAATAATGCCTCTTTTGAAAAAACAATTCCCTCGATGCATATCGGGGCAGACCAAACTTACAAATTCATACATTTGCTCGGGGTACATCTTCCCTATGCTTTTGATGCTGACGGCAACAGAAAATTTGCGGCGTCGGAAATGGATGTTGGGTTAAATTCCCTGCGAATAGTGGACAAATATCTCTCTAAATTAAAGGAAATCGGCGCTTTTGACAATTCTCTGATTTTTATCATCGGAGATCATGGAAATTCGCAGGAAAGAAAGTTGCTTTATGATAAGGAGTACGGAAAAGCTCTGATGTTGTTTAAAGATTATCGTTCTCCTTCCAAGGCGTTGTCTGAAAACAGAGCTTTGGTTACAAACGGAGATATTCCTAAAACCATAGCTTCTGTTTTGGAACGCCAAAATAATTACGAAGGTGTAGATATTCGCTCTGCCGGTCGGGAAAACAGGAAACTGACCTGGTGTAATCATGAATATACGACGGAATATAATCGGAAAATTCCGATGGATTGTTATGTTGTTTATTTGGAAAATGGCAGGATTAATTTACAAAAGGAAGTAAAAAATGATTAGATTTTTATATTTGTCGGTTGTCTTTTCTTGTGTTTCGTCACCGGTCTATGCCTATATTGATTTGGGAACCGGGAGTATGATAACGCAGTTTGTCATCGCGTCCGTTGCGGGAGTTTTGCTTTTTATCAAAGATATCTGGCGCGGGTTGCTAAGCTTTATCAAAAGGCTGAGAAAACATGATAAAAAGTAAACCTTATCAAAGTTCTTTTCGCGACAACAAAAATTTTGTCTTTAGAGACGGCGATAAAATCAAAAGACAGATAAACCCGCTGGGTTTTGAGGATTTCCGCCGGCTTGCTGATTCCGGCCTTTATGATGAGCTGATTTCAAAAAAACTCTTGGTTTCCCATACGGTGGAATATTCCGGAAGCGATAAGATTATCATCTGTCCGCAGCAGGTTCCGTTCATCAGCTATCCCTACGAGTGGTCTTTTTCAATGCTTAAGGATGCCGCTTTGTTAACCATAGAACTGATGAAGACTGCCGTTCAATACGGAATGATTCTAAAAGATGCTTCGGCGTATAATGTTCAGTTTATGAATGGACAAAGCGTTTTTATTGATACCGGTTCTTTTGAGCGATATGTCCCTTCGCAGCCTTGGCGCGCCTACCGGCAATTTTGCGAGCATTTTTTGGCGCCGTTGTTGTTAATGAGCGGTTGCGATTTGTCTCTTCAGAATTTGCTGGTTTCAAATTTGGACGGCATCCCGTTGGCTTTGGCGGCGAAACTTTTGCCCTTGAAAGTTAAAATAAGGCCTTCTGTCTATATGCACATCGTCCTTCACTCAAAACTTCAGATTTGTTATGAAGCGTCTTCGGCTCCGCCGTCGCCGCGTACGTTTTCAAAATTTAAGCTGAGAGCTTTGTTGGACAGTTTGGAGGGCTTGATAAAATCTCTGAAATTTCCGGCATTTCAAACGCAGTGGCAGGATTACTATGATGACAACAACTATACGCCGCAGGCATTTAATGCCAAAAAGGAAATAGTTTTGGGTATGATTGATTCGACACAGCCGCAAACGGTTTGGGATGTCGGGGCAAATCAAGGTGTTTTCAGCCGTTTGGGAAACAAAAACATCGCTTATCTGGATCTCGACATCGACCCTGCGGCAATTGAAAAAAACTACCTGGAGATAAAGAAAAGCCGGCGGACAAACATCCTGCCGCTGAAATTTGATTTTAACAATCCGTCTCCGGCATTGGGGGTTGGAAACGATGAGCGCCTCTCTTTGTTTGAAAGACAAACGCCGGATGTTGTTCTGTTTTTGGCGCTAATCCATCATCTGGTTATCGTCTATAAGGTTCCGTTTAAAAAAATTGCCGAAGTTCTGGCACGGTTGTCTCCTGCAGTTATCCTTGAGTTTGTTATGCCGGAGGATACTCAGGTGCAAAAGTTGGTAAAAACCCGGGATAATGTGGATTTTGAATATTCTCAGAAAATTTTTGAAAAAACGTTTTCAGAATATTTTGAGCTTGCGGAAAAAACGCAAATCCCTGATTCCAAGCGTCTGCTCTATTTGATGAAAAGAAAACCGTACAAATAAATTCCGGCTCTTACTCTTGTATTTTTAGATTCCCTAATTAGGTATGTTATGCCAATTTTTTAGATTCATAACAATTTGGGAGAATATGATGAGAAGAGTTTTATTAGCAGGCGCCAGCCTGGCGGTGTTGTTGGCCTCGGCCAATGTCAAAGCTGCGGAATTGGTCGTCAGTACCGATACGCCTTTGAGCGAAAACGTAACCTTTGGCACCGGCCAGACTTATGATTCCTTTAGCAATAAGGACAATGCCTTATATGGTTTTGATGCCTCGGATACCGAAAATCATAACATTACCTTTGGTACCGGAACCACGGGTGTCAATTTGACCGGTAATGGTTCTAAGGCTTCTGGTATCGCTACCAACGGACAATTGACGATTGACGCCGGAACCTTTAACGTTTCCAACACCGGCAGCGATGTTTATGACAATACCACCCAGCTGGCCGGTTACCGGGGTGTAACCGTAACCGGAGGTGAAATCAATCTCGGCAAAGGTACCGTAATGTTTTCCGGGCTTGCGGGAGATTCGAGCAGCCTGACCGCGTCCAATGTCAGTTTGAACGGCGGAACGGTTAATCTGAACGGTGGTGTAATCTTAGCACCGTCTAATGAGACCGCCGCCGGCGCGATTAATGTTGCCGGAGCAACCGTTAATGCCAATTCCGGCCGTTTGGTTTCCAAAACGACGAATGTAACCGGTGGCGCCTTAAATATCAACGGAGCTGTTGATCTTTACGGCAATAAGGCCAACGATGCAACAGGTGCCACTCTGAATGTCAGCAGCGGTTCGTTTAATTTGAATGATGCTGATTTGAATGCCGGTAAAGTTACCGTGAATATCACCGGAGGCACAAATACCGTTACCGGAAGCAATACCGTTACCGGAGATGTTAAAATAAATACAGCCGGTAATTTGACCCTGACGAAAGGAAGTTCTTTGGAATTTGGTGCCGGCACGTTGACAATCGACGGTACCCATGGTGCTTCCGGTTCAGCACAGCGCAACGGCATTGCCGGCGTTGTTGAAAACGATGCTCCGCTTGGAGAGGTGACCTTAAACGGCACAACCGTTAATATAACTGGCGGCGGTAACATCGAAGTTGACAAGTTGAATATTGCCGGCGGTGAAATCAACGTGTCCGGAACAGGTGCCGATCTGACTGTTCCCGTGGGAGAAGACTGGCGCAAAGGCAGTATCATTTCCGGCACCACGGATACGCCTATGCCATGCTGTACCATGGAAACTATGGCGTAGTCGTCCATGGAGGTAAATATGACGTTGGCCTTTATGCCGCTCCGCTGAAAAAGCCGTTCTATGTCCGTATCGAAACCCGGCGCGGGCATTATGAAGGGCTCCTTGGCAAGTATCTGCAAGGGTATCCGCGCCTCGGGGGCGAAGCGGTGTTCCTTGTGCATTACCGCCATCAGCCTGTCCTTGGCCAGGGGTATCCAGTCCACGCCCTTGGGCTGTACGCTTGTGAGTATGAAATCCGTCTCCCCCGTACTCAGCATCTCGGTGAGCTTATCTGTGCCCGCCTCCTGCACGTCTATCTGTATATCCGGGTTGTCCGCGCAGAAGCTGGCGATAACCGAGGGCAGCCACGCCACGGAAAGGCTGTTCAGCGCCCCTATTTTGAGCCTGCCTGTCTGGGCGTTCTTCAGCGCCTCCGCACGGCTCAAAAGCGCGTCCATGGCGGCGTCCGCATTGCGCACATGCTCCATAAGCGCCTCCCCCTTCTGGGTGAGCCGTACTCCCTTCTTGCCCCGAATGAGAAGCTGTATCCCCAGCTCGTCCTCAAGGGTCTTTATTATATAGCTTACCCCCGCCTGGGTGAAGCCAAGCTCTTCCCCGGCGGCGGAAAATGTGGCCGTTTCCACGGCTCTTATCAGCACCTTGAGCTTTGACGAATCCATAGATATGCCCATCCACAAGAGATTCTTATATTTACTATTATAACATCTCGTTTTACTTTTAACAATTCATATTATAAGATTTTCTTGTACAAAAAATAATTTACGGAGGAACGCAAATGGCACAGGATATCAACCTGCGTCGCTTGGTCATAAAATCCTTCCACATCGATACCGTGGAATGGGGCGACCACAACGACGTTACCGCTGACGGCAAGATGACCGTAAGCCGTGAGCTTCTGGATGAGCTCATGGAGGAAAACAAGGATATCATCGAAAAGATAGATATTCAGATCATCAAGCCCGGGGATCACGACCGCTGGACCAACACCATAATGGACATAATCCCCGTCTCCACCAAGGTGCTGGGCATACTGGGCGAGGGTATCACCCACACTCTCACCGGCGTATATTTCATGATGACCGGCGTGGATGTGGACGGCGTGCAGACCTACGAGTTCGGCTCCTCCGAGGGCAACCTTAAGGAAAAGCTGTTCCTTGACAAGGCCGGCACCCCCGGCACCAACGACGTGATAATCAGTTTCGACTTTCTCTTCAAGTCCCATCAGGGTCAGGAGCGCGGCGCCTGCACAAGAGCGCATCAGGCCTGCGATAAATTCATGCAGACCTATCGCGATAAGATGAAGAAGTTCAAGGGCGACCTCTGCACCCATCGCAGCACCTATTACGACACTGTTCGCCCCGGTGCAAAGCGGGTGGTCATAATCAAACAGGTAGCAGGCCAGGGCGCCATGTACGATACCCACCTCTTTGGCAAGGAGCCCAGCAGCAGCGAGGGCGGCAAGAGCATAATCGACATGGGCAACATGCCCGTGATAGTCACGCCCAACGAGTACAGGGACGGCATTATCCGTTCCATGCAGTAATACAAGGAGGTAGACAGCTATGGGTATTGGGCCTTCCACAAAAGAAACTTCCCTTCATCATTTCCGCGATCCTCTCCTTGAGGTGGTATCCGCTGACCCCGAGATAGACCTCATGGGCGTAATAATAGTCGGCACACCCGACGCGGACGAGGAAAAGCACCTTGTAGGCACCCGTGCCGCCGTATGGGCGGAGTGTATGCGGGCGGACGGCGCCATAGTCTCCAGCGACGGTTGGGGCAACAGCGACGTGGACTATACCAACACCGTATACCAGCTTGGCATTCGGGGCATACCCGTCACCGGGCTTAACTTCTCCGGCACCATGGCCCAGTTTGTGGTCACCAACGAGTATCTGGACGCAATAGTGGATATATCCAAGAACCCGGAGGGTATAGAGAGCGAAAATGTGGGCGAAAACGCCGTAGATGCGCTGGACGCCCGCAAGGCGCTCGCCATGCTCAAGATAAAAATGCGTAAAAAAGAGCATCAGGGATAAGCGGTATTTCAGGGGAGCGGCCTTGCGCCGCTTCTTTTTTTGCGCTCGCCCTTACTTTTTAAGGCGGCGCCGCATCCTGTCTTAACTTTCCTTGGTTAATTTATAACTTTAATAACTTTCGTTGACATGCATATACATATTTAATATAATCCCTACTTAGGTAAAGGCACACACATCTAAAATAATTTTATAATGATTTGGAGGAAAAAATGGCTATCAGGGTTGGCATCAACGGCTTCGGAAGAATAGGACGCACTGTATTCAGGATCATTTCCCAGAACCCGGACAGGTTTGAGCTTTGCGGCATAAACCTCCGCAACCTCAATATGGAATATATGGCATACACAGCCCTGTACGACTCGGTGCATGGCCATTTTCCCGGCACGATTGAGGCCGGCAGCCAGCACCTTATAGTCAACGGCAAGCCGGTCAGGATATTCAGCGAGAGCGACCCTGCCAACATAGAATGGAGCTCCTGCGGCGCAGAATATATCATAGAATCCACGGGCGCCTTCAACACCACCGCCGCCTCCTCCGCCCACATGAAGGGCGGCGCTAAAAAAATCATAATCACCGCCCCCGCAAAGGACGAGGTGACGCCCACCTTCGTCTTCGGCGTGAACCATGAGGAATACGACCCCGCAAGCGCAGTCATCTCCGCCGCCTCCTGCACTACCAACTGCTTAGCGCCCCTTGCCAAGGTAGTGAACGACCGCTTCGGCATAGAACGTGGACTTATGTCCACCATACATTCCGCCACCGCCAAGCAGAAGGCCGTAGACTCCCGGGCAGGCAGCCGTGACCTGCGCACCGGCCGCTCCGTGTTCAACAACATAATCCCCTCCACCACAGGCGCGGCCAAGGCGGTGGGCAAGGCCATACCCGAGCTGAACGGCAAGCTCACCGGCATGTCCTTCCGGGTACCCGTGAACGACGTATCCGTGGTAGACCTCACGGCAAAGCTGGTGACAAAGACCAACTATGCGGACATAATGGATGCGCTGGAGGAGGCAGCACACGGCTATATGAAGGGCGTGCTCACCTGTCTCGACGCGGACGTGGTATCCTCCGACCTTCGGGGCGATCCCCACACCTGCATAGTCGATAAGCGGGCCGGCATAATGCTTGGGGACGACTTCGTTAAGCTCATCGCCTGGTACGACAACGAGTGGGGCTACAGCTCCAAGGTGCTGGATATGGTCGAATACGTTGCGGATAAGTAAATGCGCATACAAAAAAGCGGCAGTGCGCCGCTTTTTTTAATACCACCGCCTAAAGCTCGGAGAGCGCATGCCTGAGTCTCTTGCCCCCTGAGGGGCTATCCGCGGGCTTCCCGCCTTCCTCAAAGCGGCCCATGAATACCGCGAAGGTAACGGTAGCCGCTATGCAACAGATTATATCCGCTGCGGGGGTAGCCCAGACTATGCCGTATACCGGGAACACGCCCTTGAGTATGAACATAAGGGGTATATCCAGTATGCCCTTCCTGAGCAACGCCAGCACCAGCGAATGCATGCCGTGGCCGGTGGCCTGGAAGAAGGATATGAAGGCATAGGCGCAGGCGGAGAAGGGCGCGCCTATGCAGAGTATGCGGAGGAATTTCATGCCGTAGGCCATGGACTCGCCTCCCCTGATGAATACGCTTATGAGCTCATGGGCAAAGCAGAGGTTGATTGCGGTGCAAAGCCCGGCCAGGCATGCGGATATGGCAGTGGAGGTGAGCACCGCGGAGCGCATACGCTTGTAGTCGCCTGCCGCGTAGTTGTAGGCTATCAGGGGAAGCACGCCCTGGGCCATGCCGCGCACCATGCAGTGAGCCAGCATGTTCACCTTTTTGGCCACGCCTATGCCGGCCTGAGCAGCGGTGCCGGAGAGCGCCATCAGGTTATCCAGCACGCCGTAGGAGATGTTCTCGCACAGCGTCATAAGGCAGGCAGGTATGCCGGTGCTCAAAACGTCCGAAGGTATGGCAGCCGCCAACATTGCCCTGCGGGGGGCGAAGTACAGCGCCGTATGGGGCCTGTTTTTGCCTATAACTATAATGAAGTATATTAGCGTCGCCACGTTGGAAAGGGCGGTGGCCAACGCTGCCCCTAAAGTCTCCCGTCCGGCGGGCAGTATCACGAACATGAACAACGGATCCAGGGCGATATTCAGCACGCCGCCTATGGCTATACCCGTGCTGGACTGGAGGGAACGGCCCTCAGAGCGGATAAGGTGGGCAAGCAGCGTGTTCATGGAGGTCACGACGCCTCCCGCCACCACCGTGCAGAGCAGGTACTCAACTGCGTGGCGGTGTACCTGAGAGTCGGAGCCCCCCAGAAGGTTTACGAAGGTATCCCTAAAAAGATACGCGCCGATGGAATATACTGCCGCAGCTATAAGGCAGCCCCAGAAAGCGAAGCTTGCGGTGTCCCTTGCCCGGTCCACGTTTTTGTTGCCCAATGCCCGGGCAATTACGCTTGCGCCGCCTACGCCGAAGAGATTGGCTATAGCGGAAAGGAACATGAAGGCAGGCATGCATACCGTCACGGCAGTAATCATGGCGTCGCTGCCGGTGAGGCCAACGAAAAAGGTATCCGCCATGTTGTATATCACAAGTATTATCTGGCCCATTACCGCAGGCATGGCAAGGGAAAGTATGGCCTCTGCCATTGGTGCCTCTTCAAAAAGATGCTTTTCTCTTTTAAGACCGTTCATGCTGCTCTCCTTCTATATCAGGGAAAAACCCTCAAAACCGAATTTGTTTTTACTTCAGGTCCATGACCGGCGCTTAATGCACCTCCTTGCCATGGAATGATATATATGATATGCTTTTATAAACTAAAATCAAATTATACTAATTTTGAGTACGATAAATTTAATTTATGCAGTAGAGAGGTAAAGCAATGCTAAGCGTAAAAATGGAGACGCTTTTATGCGTCGCAGAGCATAAAAATTTCACCAGAGCGGCGGAGGAGCTGTCCCTTACCCAGCCCGCCGTCAGCCATCATATAAAAGAGCTGGAGCAGGAGCTGGGTGTGCCCCTGTTTATACGCGGAAAGGGTGGGCTAAAGCTTACGGATCAGGGCGAAATAGCCGTCCGCTACGCCAGGCGCATTAAGGCGCTGGACGGCAAGCTGAGGTCTGAGCTTGCCAATTTCGAAAAAAACGTAACCAACCTTAAAATCGGGCTTACGCACACCGCGGAAAGTAACCTTACCACCGAGGCGCTGGCAAAGTGCGCAGCCCAAAACCCCGGCCTGAGCATAACAATAGCTACTGATACGATAAAAAATCTTTATGATATGCTGGGGAACTACGAGCTGGACCTGGCCATAGTGGAGGGCATGCCGGTGGGGTCGGGCTTCTCCTCGCTCATGCTTGACACAGACTATCTGGTATGCGCCATGTCCGTGAATAACCCTCTGAGCAGGCGGGCGATGGTAACGCTGAACGAGCTTAAAGGAGAGCAGATGATACTGAGACTGCCCACCTCCGCCACGCGGCAGCTTTTTGAATCCACGCTGGAGAGCATAGGCGATTCCATCAGGAACTTCAACGTGACAATAGAGGTAGATAACATCGCTACCATAAAGGACCTTATACGAAAGGATCTGGGCGTATCCATACTGCCCAAGAGCGCCTGTATGGACGAACTGCGCAAGGGCAAGATAGCGGCGCTGCCCATAGAAAACCTGAGCATGGCACGGGAGACCCGCATAGTGTACAACCGGGACTTCGACCACCCGGAGATACTTCAGGAAATAACCAAGACCTATCAGGAAGTGGCAAGGATGTACAGATAAGCGGCAAGCGATCGCAAAAAGGCCCCGCAAAACGCGGGGCCTTCTTATATGCTGTTACCTGACTATGTTGACTACGCTGCTTTCCACGCCCGCGCGCTTTGCGGCGGCAAGGGCTAACGCATCGTCCCCCACCCGGGAGGGCCAATGGGCATCGCTGCCTATTATAAACTCTGCGCCTATATCGGCAGCCTGTCTTAGCTCCTCGTCGCTCATGGTCACACGGGCGGCGTTTATCTCAAGCTTTATCCCCAGCTCCTTCGCCCCCCTGGCGAGAGTGGGTATGTCGCATTTTACATACAGCCCCGGGTGGGCGAATATGTCTATTTTATACTTTTCACCTGCTGTAAGCAGCGCCTCGGCGGTCTTCACTGGATCCGGTCCGCCTAGGTGCAGAGACTCAAGGCTGCGGGCAAAGCCGAAGCCGTCGCTGGGCCTGCCCCCCTTGTGGAAGGCCAGAAGCCGCACGTCAAACACGTCGAGAAGATCCTTTGGTATGTCTGTAAGGCCGTATCCCACAAGGTTGCTCTCAATGCCGAAAAGCACCTCTATCTTATCGGAATACTTTGCCTTCAGCCTGTCCATTTCCCGGCGGAGGTGGCCCAGTTTTCTGCCCCTTACGCCGAAGAACATATGCCCAGGGCCGTGCTCGCTTACCGCCACGGACTTTAGCCCGCAAGAAATAGCGGCAAGGACATTCTCCTCGGGAGTTCCCTTGCCGTGACTGTATAAGGTGTGTGTATGCAGGTCTTTTGTCAGCATATACTGCTTGCTTAATCCTGCTGGGGCGCGGTCTTGCGGGCCATAAGCACTATCAGAGACCCGAAGAGGGTGAGTATGGTGAGATTGCTCTCCCTGCCGGTTATGCTCTTCATGTCATCAACGCCGCTGGTGCAGAAGAAGGCATCTGCGATATTGGCTGCGGGGGAGTTGATATAGTTGCTTACGAAGGCGGTATAGGTGCCGCAGGCCTTGGCGGCCTTGAGGGCATCAAGCAGCAGCTTTGTGCGGCCGCTCCGGGAAATACCTATGAACACATCGTCCACAGTAAAGCGGGCGGACAGCACATCCATCACCATGGAATCGGATACCGCTGTGGCGTCGTAGCCCATGTAGTTGAACTGGTAGGCAATGTCCCTCGCAAGGAACTCGCTGCTGGCGGTACCGAATACGAATATGCGCTTTGCCCTTACGGCCTTTTCGGCAAGGGTGGAAAGCTTGTTCTTGGGCAATGCCTTGAGTGTGTCTTCCATGGCGCGCATGGAGGCAAGAAACATTTTTTCGATAACAGCCTCATCGTTATCTGTTGGACGGATCGGATCGCTCTTGAGGGACTCGATGGAGGAGGAGCCGCTGGCAAGGGCAACTCGGAAATCCAAAAAACCATTGTAGCCCAGCTTGCGGGCAAGACGCGTAACTGACGGGACGGATACGCCGGCGGCCTCGGCTATTTCATTTATCACCATGAGCGAGGCGCGCGCCGGGTTTTCCAAAATGAAATCAGCAACTTTGCGTTCTGCCGTGGGCAGTGTAGAGTAGGCGGACCTGATTTTCATTTTCGCGGGCATAAATTTTTACTCTCCTTTATGCATTCCTGCATATATCTTTAATATTAAGATATTATTACCAAATTACAGAAAATGCAACACTTTATCGTGTTTTTTTATAAATATTATATTTTATTATGTCTGGCGGCTTCTGTATATTATGCGTTTAGTACGCGAAGGCCTTTATTCTTTATAAAATAGCTAAATATTTAACATAATTGTTTTTCTTCAGTCATTTCACACCGTACAGCAGAGCATTTTTACCGCCTTCCTTGACACTCTCATGCCTCGCTTGTATAATCATAATGTATACATGCGGATACCATATTTTCGGGGTTCTCCCGGGCCGTCCACAGGGTATACGGCATTCCTTTTTATCTAACATAACAACTATATCAGGAGGTCACATCACAATGGCAAAAACCATGACTATCGATGGTAATACCGCTGCTGCGCACGTTGCTTATGCGTTTAGCGACGTAGCTGCGATATACCCCATCACCCCTTCCTCCCCCATGGCGGAAGTGGCAGACGATTGGGCAGCAAACGGCCGCGTTAACCTTTTTGGCCAGAAGGTTAAAATAGCCGAGATGCAGTCCGAGGCCGGTGCGGCCGGTGCAGTTCACGGCTCCCTCAAGGCAGGCGCCCTGACCACCACCTTCACCGCTTCCCAGGGCCTGCTGCTCATGATCCCCAACATGTACAAGATCGCCGGCGAGCAGCTTCCCGCTGTATTCCACGTATCCGCCCGTGCCCTCGCGTACCATGCCCTTTCCATCTTTGGCGACCACAGCGATGTTATGGGCTGCCGCCAGACCGGCTTCGCAATGCTTGCCTCCGCTTCCGTACAGGAGGTTATGGATCTGGCGCTTGTGACCCATCTGTCCGCCATCAAGTCCAGCATACCCTTCGTACACTTTTTCGACGGCTTCCGCACCTCCCACGAAGTCCAGAAGGTAGAGCTCATCGACTATGAGGATATGGATAAGCTGCTGGACAGGGACGCCGTAAAGCACTTCCGCGACCGCGCCCTCAATCCCGAGCATCCCCATCTTGCCGGCTCCGCCCAGAACCCCGATATCTACTTCCAGGGCCGCGAGGCTGCCAACAAGCTGTATCTCGACCTGCCCGACATCGTACAGGATTATATGGACAAGGTTGGCGAGCTCACCGGCCGCAAGTATAACCTCTACGATTACGTTGGCGCACCTGACGCCGAGAACATCATCGTCATAATGGGCAGCGGCGCAGACGTAGTAGAAGAGACCATCAATCACCTGAACGCCAAGGGCGCCAAGCTGGGTCTGCTGAAGGTCCGCCTGTACCGTCCTTTCCCTGCCGACAGGTTCGTAAAGGCTATACCCGCTTCCGTAAAGAAGATCGCCGTTCTGGACCGCACCAAGGAATCCGGTTCTCTGGGCGAGCCTCTGTATCAGGACGTTGTAAACGCTCTGGTAGAGTGCGGCCGCGCAGATATCAAGGTAGTAGGCGGTCGTTACGGCTTGGGCTCCAAGGAGTTCACCCCCTCCATGGCCAAGGCTGTGTATGACAATCTGGACGGCGAGATGAAGAATCACTTCACCGTGGGCATCACCGACGACGTCACCTTCACCTCCCTGCCCGTCAATGAGCAGGTCAACGCCGCTCCCGAGGGCACCATTGCCTGCATGTTCTACGGCCTTGGTTCCGACGGTACCGTCGGCGCCAACAAGAACTCCATAAAGATCATAGGCGATCACACCGACATGTACGCACAGGGCTACTTCGCATACGACTCCAAGAAGTCCGGCGGCCTTACCGTATCCCATCTGCGCTTCGGCAAGCAGCCCATTCAGAGCCCCTACCTCATCGATGCGGCTGACTTTATCGCCTGCCATAACTCCTCCTATGTGACCAAGTACGACATGCTTGAGCACATCAAGGATCACGGCATATTCCTCCTCAACTCCCCCTGGACTCTCGCCGAGATGGAGCATGAGCTCCCCGCTTCCATGAAGAACATCATCGCCCGGAAGCATGTCAAGTTCTACAACATGGACGGCGTGAAGATCGCCCGCAGCGTTGGCATGGGCAACCGCATCAACACCGTTATGCAGGCCGCCTTCTTCGTGCTTGCCAACGTAATCCCCGCGGATCAGGCCATCGACTACATGAAGGCCGCCGCCAAGAAGTCCTACGCCAAGAAGGGCGACGAAGTGGTTCAGAAGAACTATGCCGCCATCGATGCCGGCGCCACCGGCTTCGAAGAGGTCAAGTATCCCGAGTCCTGGGCTACCACCACCGAAGGCAAGGTAGTTGAGGACGTTACCGACGATCCTTACTTCAAGGAATTCATCAAACCCGTACTGGCTCAGAACGGCGACAAGCTGCCCGTTTCCAAGCTGGCTCCCGACGGCTGCGTACCCACCGCCACCACCAGGTATGAGAAGCGCGGTATCGCCGTTGAAGTGCCCGTATGGAACGCCGAGGCCTGCGCACAGTGCAACCAGTGCGCCATGGTTTGCCCCCATGCCTGCATACGTCCCTTCCTCATCAAGGACGGCACCGAGGTTCCCTTTGAGACCAAGGCAGCTACCGGCAAGGAATTCGCAGGCTATAAGTTCCGCATGCAGGTAAGCCCCCTGGATTGCTCCGGCTGCGGCAACTGCGCGGATATATGCCCCGCAAAGGCAAAGGGCGCCCTCACCATGACCTCCCTCGCTTCCTGCGAAGAGGCTGAGAACGCCAACTGGAACTTCTGCCTCGAGCTTCCCGATCCCGATGTGGAGTTCAACCACAACACCGTTAAGAACAGCCAGTTCCTCCAGCCTCTGTTCGAGTTCTCCGGCGCCTGCGCAGGCTGCGGCGAGACCCCCTACATCAAGCTGGTGACCCAGCTCTACGGCGACAGGATGATGATTGCCAACGCCACCGGCTGCTCCTCCATCTACGGCGGTTCCGCACCTACCGTGCCTTACTCCGTAAACAAGAAGGGCTTTGGCCCTGCATGGGCAAACAGCCTCTTCGAGGACAACGCCGAGTTTGGCTTCGGTATGAACCTGGCCACCACTCAGCGCCGCGCAAAGCTTGCCGACACCGTTGAGAAGCTGATCGCCGTCGAGTACTGCGATGCCAACCTCAAGGCCGCAGGCAAGGAATGGCTGGACAACATGGACGACGCCGAGGGCTCCCGCAAGGCTGCAGATAAGCTCATCGCCGAGCTCAACGCAAGCGTTGATCCCGACCTCACCGGCACCCCCTATGAGAAGGAATGGCTTGCCAACGGCAAGAAGTGCGTATGCGAGGCCTGCACTCTGGGCCGCGAAGTTCTGGCCAATAAGGACCTGCTGGTAAAGAAGAGCCAGTGGATCTTCGGCGGCGACGGCTGGGCATACGACATCGGCTACGGCGGACTGGATCACGTGCTTGCACAGGATCAGGACGTCAATGTACTGGTTCTGGATACCGAGGTATACTCCAATACCGGCGGCCAGGCCTCCAAGGCTACTCCTACCGGCCCCATCGCCAAGTTCGCAGCTGCCGGCAAGCGTACCGGTAAGAAGGATCTGGGCATGATGGCCATGAGCTACGGCTATGTATACGTAGCAAAGGTCTGCATGGGCGCCGATAAGAACCAGCTTATGAAGGCTATCACCGAGGCTGAGGCTTATAAGGGACCCTCCCTCATAATCGCCTACGCACCCTGCATCAACCATGGTATCAACATGGGCAAGAGCCAGGAAGAAGCCAAGAAGGCCGTCGAAGCCGGTTATTGGCCTCTGTACAGGTACAATCCCGATCTGGCAAAGGAAGGCAAGAACCCCTTCACTCTGGACAGCAAGCCCGCAAAGACCGATTACAAGGACTTCATCATGGGCGAGGTCCGCTACGCCTCCCTCAAGAAGCTCTTCCCCGCCGTCGCAGACCAGCTCTTCGACCGTGCCGAGAAGGAAGCCGAGAACAAGTATGAGTACTATAAGAAGCTGAGCGAGCTGGACTAATCTCCTGCTGAACAGCATAAAGCCCCCGGGAAACCGGGGGCTTTAGAGTGTCAAAAAAGTGGCTGAGCACCACTTTTTCGAGTTCGAGAAGAGAATCTCTCTACGTTTTTTGCCCTTATTCCGACTTGACCCTTGTGAAGCACACCGTCCCCGCCTTCACTGGTATCTTTTACACCTGCCAGCCGCAGGACGGCAGTTCATCGTATTTTCCCGCTCCTTTCTCCTTATATGCCGTATATCTTCAGCAACGCCTCCGCGTATATCCTTATCCACCAGCGGCCGCATACTGGAGGGATACCGCAGCGTATCGACGTGCTCCAGAGCTTTTCTGTTTTTTCCGTCATGCGTCCTCCCTCGCCATTATCTTATCCAGCATGCCGCCATCCAGCTGGTTCACCGTTTGGAACTTTCCGCCGTAAAATACCGCCCAGTTGTTGAATACGCAGGGCAGCGCCTTTGCCTGCTCAAGCGTCGCCACCTGAACGAAGGAGGCGGGTATCGCCTTTTCTTCGCAATGCTCCTTCAGCGTTTCTACCCTCTGGAGGATATAGGGACACTGCATATCGTAATATACCATCAGTTGACAAGAGCACACAAGCCCTAAAGGCCTGTTTTGGGGTGCTCCTGCGTTCTCGTCGCTTGTATTACATCCAGTAGTACTGCGCTCCTCGGCCTTGGATCGCCCTCAAAACAAGCTCTTTAGGGTCTTTGAGTTTTAGAAGCCAAAGAGTATGGCAGAACAAGGAGGACGAGTGCAGAAATACTGGTTGTATTTCAAATGAGGACGACGCAGTTATGCCGTGCTGTTTGGCTCCTAAAACCTTGTGTGTCCTTGTCAACTGATGGTACCGTCAGCTCTTTGTTCTCTATGGCCTGCCTTTTGGCATTTGGGGCGAAGCGCGGCAGCGTTCCGTCAAAGGACAGCGCAAGGAGCTTATACCCGTCCTTGGTGCTGTCCACCTCTTCAAAGCCGTACTTCATGGCAAAAGCCTGATCCGACAGCCAGGCCTTCTGTTTCTCCGCCCCCAGCATACATACGCCGGACTTGCCCCTTTCCTTCGCGTCATTCAGGCAGTATTCCATAAGCTGCCGGCCGTAGCCGTGCCCCTTGTGCTCGTCCATAATGTTTTCAGGCGTAAGGTTTATGAATCCATGCTCCATTTTTCTTTTTCCTTTCGTTTATTTGCCCATCGCGCCCTGCGCCGCCTTCCGGTAGCTGCTTGGCGTCATCACCATGAAGCGCAGGAAGTTTCTCGTAAAGGACTTTACGGTGTTGTAGCCCACCTCTATGGCGATAGAGGTGATGGTGGCGGCGGTGGTGGTGAGCAGGCGGCAGGCCTGCTGCACTCGCACATAGTTCAGAAAGCTGTCGAAATTCTTTTCCACAAGGCAGAGCAGCATGCGCTGCAATTCGTCGCGGCTGATGCCAAACTCCTTCGCTACGGATTCCGCCGTCAGTTTTTCGGCATAATTGCGGTATATGCTGCACACTATATCGTAAGCCCTGCGGGTCTCCCGTATGCCGCACTGCTCGGATATCAGCTGGTAGGTTTTGCGGTATTCCCCCGCCTTGGTCCCCATTCTGGCGGCAAACACCTTGGACATGTGGGAGGCGTCCACATAGCCCAGTATGCCGGCTATCTCCTCAAGGGTGAAGTCCGTATAGAGCAGGAAGTTCATGGTGCGGGTGACCCGCATCTCGGCCAGCAGGTCAAAGAAGGACAGGCCGCTCACCTCTCTTATGTACTTGCGTATTGAGCCCTCGCTCATGTAAAACATGGCGGAAAGCTCCGTTATGGTCAGCTTTTCGTTCAAATGGGTATAAATATAGCGCAGCAGCGCCGCCTCGCTCCTGCCCCCCGCCGCTGCGGAAGCCCTGCCCTCCTTCCCCTGTCCCTGACGGCAGAAGAGTATCATAAGCTCTATTATAAGGCTTATGGCATAGGCAGACGAGTGGCCGCCGTCGCTGTCCTCCGGCTCCGCCTGCAAAAGCCCCACAATACTGTCTATGCGCTCGGCTCCCCTGCCGCCGCATATAACTATCGGCGCAGCCTCTATTCGGGAAAGAAGCTCTTCGTCGTCCTGAGCTATGCTGCAAAGGGACTTGAGGGCGAGATTCACCGCATCCAGCTGATAACGTATCAGGTAGTAGGTCAGCGGCGCGGATACCTCCGTAACCTCGCTTATCTGCCACGGCATTATGGCCACGAGCGTACCCTCCCTTAGGCGGTATCCCCTTCCCTGAAGCAGCAGCGTACCTTCCCCCTTGCTCACGTATAAAAAGCGGGCTCCCTGATGTATCAGGGGCTGGGTGGGTGCGGCTATCACCTCCCGCGCCACAGAAAAAAGCCTGCGTGGGTCTATCTCCGAGCAGTGGCCCGGCTGTATCTGTACGGTATCTTTCACGGCAAAAGCTCCCTTCAAAGCAGTATAGGACAAATTTACGATCTTATATTGTATTTTACCGCAGCGGCATTTCCATGGCAAGGCTCAGTTGCCGTGGGGTTTTTGCCTTATATGGCTGTATTTTAGGGCGTAAAATACCTTTGCCCCTAATTCATTTGTCCTGCGGCAGGGGCGAAAAAATGATAAAATTTAACTGACAGTCAAGCAAAAGGAGAAAAGCTAATGCCTATACATGTTACCAGCGAAACGGGCCCATTGAAAAAGGTCCTGCTGCACAGGCCGGGGCTGGAGCTTGAGCACCTGACCCCCACCAGCCTCGAGCAGCTTTTGTTCGACGACATACCCTATCTCGCTGCAGCCCAGCGGGAGCACGACGCCTTCGCCCAAGCCCTTACGGACAACGGCGTGGAGGTGGTCTACCTCGAAAAGCTCATGGCTGAGACCATATCCAATCGGCCGGAACTGCGCAAGGCCTTTATAGGCGAGTTCATATCCCTTGGAGGCCCCCTGGCAGAAAGCTGCCACGAGCCGCTTTTCAGATACCTTTCAAATATACAGGACGATCTTGAGCTGATAGAAAAGACAATGGCCGGCGTGCTCATGTCAGAGCTTTCCCTAAAGGGCAAAAGCCCCCTTACCGACCTTGTGCGCCGGGAGGGCCGCTTTGCGCTGGAGCCCATACCCAACCTTTACTTCACCCGGGATCCCTTCGCCTCCATAGGCACAGGCGTAAGCCTTAATAAGATGTACTCCGAGACCCGCCGGCGGGAGACCATATACGCCCGCTACATATTGGGCTATCATCCGGATTTCGCCGGGCAGGTCCCCCTCTACTACACCCCGGATATGCCCTTCTGTATAGAGGGAGGCGACGTGCTGAACCTTTCGGAATCCGTCCTTGCGGTGGGTCTTTCCCAGCGCACCAGCCCCGAGGCTGTGGAGCTTCTCTCCGAAAACATGTTCAGCGACCCCGGCTGCAAGATACGCACGGTGCTTGCACTGGATATACCCGACATACGCGCCTTCATGCACCTTGATACGGTGCTCACTCAGGTGGATACCGGCAAATTCGTGATGCACCCCGGCATACGGGAAACGCTGCGCATATACGAAATAACCCCGGGCAACGGCCCCAAGGCCATAAGGGCCCGGGAGCTGACCCAGCCTCTGGAGGATATATTCAGGGAAAAGCTGGAGCTGGACAGCGTGTCCCTCATACGCTGCGGCGGCAAGGATCCCATAGCCTCTGAGAGGGAGCAGTGGAACGACGCTTCCAACACTCTCTGCATTTCTCCCGGCGTGGTAGCGGCCTACGACCGCAACATCATAACCAACAAAATACTGAGAGACAACGGCGTTACCGTGCTGGAAATGCCCAGCTCGGAGCTTTCCCGGGGGCGGGGCGGCCCCAGGTGCATGAGCATGCCCCTATGGCGCGATTAAAAAGAAATCATCATATAAATAAACTTAAAAGGAGGCCACAATCATGGCAGTAAATCTTCGCGGCAAAAGCTACCTCAAGCTATTGGACTTCACCTCTGCCGAAATACGCTATCTTCTGGACCTTTCAAAGGACTTCAAGAGCATGAAGCGATCCGGGGTGCCTCATAAGTACCTTGACGGCAAAAACATAGTGCTGCTCTTTGAAAAGACCTCCACCCGCACCCGCTGCTCCTTTGAGGTGGCGGGGCGCGACCTGGGCATGGGCGTGACCTATCTCGACCCCGGCTCCTCCCAGATGGGCAAAAAGGAGAGCATACCCGATACGGCGCGGGTGCTGGGCAGGATGTACGACGGCATAGAGTACCGGGGCTACAGCCAGCAGCTGGTGGAGGAGCTTGCAAAGTACGCCGGCGTCCCCGTATGGAACGGCCTTACGGATCAGTTCCACCCCACCCAGATGCTTGCGGACCTGCTCACCATCGAGGAAAAGCTGGGCCGCCTCAAGGGCGTAAACTTCACCTACATGGGAGACGCCCGCAACAACATGGGCAATTCCCTCATGGTAGCCTGCGCCAAGATGGGCCTTAACTTCACCGCCTGCGCGCCAAAGGCGCTGTTCCCCGCCCAGGAGCTGGTAGATACCTGCCGTGCCATCGCGGCGGAAAACGGCTGCACCGTCACCCTCACCGAGGACGTAAAGGAGGGCACCGCCAACGCCGACGTTATCTACACCGACATATGGGTATCCATGGGCGAGCCGGATGGAGTATGGGCAGAGCGAATAAGCCTGCTCACCCCCTATCAGGTAAACGCCGCCGCCATGAAAAACGCCAGGGACACCGCCATATTCATGCACTGTCTCCCCTCCTTCCACGATACCCGCACCACAATAGGCGCGGAGATAGCCCAAAAGTTCGGCATATCCGAGATGGAGGTCACGGACGAGGTGTTCGAGGGCAGGCAGAGCGTGGTGTTTGACGAGGCGGAAAACCGCATGCACACCATAAAGGCTGTAATGTATGCCACTCTCTGCTGATGAGGAGGAAACCACATGTCCTTTGAAATGCCCCGGTACAAAGCCCCGGATTTCGGCCTTGATATATTCAGAAACGCCCCCGACGCTGCCATGGCCCCTGCGGAGCGGGACGGCATAGTGCCGGAGGGCTACCACAGCACCTCCATGTTCCCGGAATACTTTAAAATAAATGGCCGGTGGCTGCTTGCCGGGGAGAGCCGCATGGACTCCTGCGTGGTATACCGGCCTGAGTCAAACCGCCTGGACGTGGTGGAGGCCCGCAACATAAAAAAGGGCGACCTCGTGCTGCTGGGCCGCACGGAAAGCGGCAGGGACGGCATATTCGTACACGCCAACGGCTTCGCGGGCGGTGAGGACGCCTTGGAGGACGCCTTTGTGTTCCGTCAGGGCCGCAGCCGCGAAACCTCATATTCGAGGGATTACGACCAGCTCACCGAGCTTTTGAAATACGAAAAGCAGCACGGCAAGGTAGTCTGGGTGATGGGCCCCGCCTTCGCCTTCGACCGTGACGCCCGGCGGGCCATGCAGGCCATAGTGGAAAACGGCTACGTTCACGGCCTCATGGCGGGCAACGCCCTGGCTACCCACGACCTTGAGGGGGCTTACCTGCACACCGCCCTCGGTCAGGACATATACACCCAGAAATCCATGCCAAACGGCCACTACAACCATCTGGACGTGCTTAACCTGGTGCGCCGCTCCGGCTCCATACCCGCATTTGTGGAGGAGTATAAGCTGGACAATGGCATAATGGTGAGCTGCGTAAGGAATAACGTCCCCTTCGTGCTGGCAGGCTCCATTCGCGACGACGGCCCCCTTCCCGAGGTGATAGGCGACGTATATCAGGCCGCCAACGCAATGCGGGACATGGTGCGCGACGCTACCACCGTCATATGCCTTGCCACCATGCTGCACACCATCGCCACCGGCAACATGACCCCCTCATTCCGGGTACAGAAGGACGGCAGCATACGCCCCGTGTACTTCTACGCCGTTGACTCTGACGAGTTCGTGGTGAATAAGCTTCTGGACCGTGGCAGCCTCAGCGCAACCACCATCGTGGCCAACGTACACGATTTCATCACCCGATTAGCCCGCGGCCTCGGGGTGATGTGATACGCGTTTGAATTTTGCGTACACATAAATAACCGATCCTCCGTATGCCATCAGCCATACGGAGGATCTTTATCGTTTTAATGTGAAAAAAACGCCTGATGTCAAATAAAGGCTGTGCAGATGCGCGTCATTTCCAGCGCTTCAGCCGGGAAAGATATGAATCGAATTGAACGCGCCTGTCCTCCTCCTGCAAATTGTCCGGGTTGGGCATATTGGCGACGAGGTAATCGAGCAGAGCCTCCTTCGATTTATACACGAATTGGCCCTCCGCATAGCACCATTTGCAATAATCCTCGTTGAAGTCGCCATCGGGCTCTTTGCTGATAACAGAATCCTCAAGGGGCATACCGCAGCATTGGCAGATCAGCTTTCGCGGAGAGCCCAGGAGAGTGTTGATTGATACGTCGAACAGCTTGGACAGCAGCTTTAACGTCTCGGTATTCGGTACGGTCTCTCCATTTTCCCAGCGCGATACGGCCTGGCGTGTAACGCATATCCTTTCTGCAAGTTCGTCTTGAGATAATCCTCTGTTTGTTCGCAGTTCAAAAATTATATTTTTTGTTTCCATGCACATCGCCTCCTTCACCCTCATTTTATCAGCATATGCCCCATTCGCCAAGCAACCCGCTGTTGCTGCCGGCAGCCGCTGATTTGCCGCGCGCTTTTATATCCGCCCTTTTATTACGCCCCAAAGCCGAAGGTGTTTATCAGCAGCAGCCACGCAAGGCCGTAATAGGCCACTACTGCTGTAAGGTCGTTCAGAGTTGTTATCAGCGGGCCGGAAGCCACGGCGGGATCCACACCCAGTTTTTTGAAGAGCAGAGGCACGCAGGTCCCCACTATGCTGGATACCGCCATCGCAAGCAGCAGCGCCACGCCTATGCAGCCTGATATGCCGAAGGCGAAGGCCGCCGTCTTGGCCTTGAAGAGCATTATATAAAGCCCTACCACGCCGCATGATGCCGCCCCGAGTATCAGTCCGTTTAACAGGCCTATACGGCCCTCCTTGCACACCAGCTCCAGCTTCTGCCTGCCGGTCAGCGTTTCATCCATAAGTACGCGGATAGTAACCGCAAGGGACTGAGTGCCCACGTTGCCCGCCATGTCCAGTATGAGGGACTGGAAGCTGACTATTATGGTAAGCTGCGCCATTATGCCCTCAAACAGGCCTACCACGCCGGATACCACCATGCCCAGCACCATCAATATGAGTAGCCAAGGCAGACGCTTCCTTATGCTCTGTATCGTAGGCTCGTTCAGGTCCTCCTCGGCTGTCAAGCCGCCCAGCTTTGCATAATCGTCGCCCAGCTCTTCATCTACTACCTGAACTATGCTCTGGGAGGTGACTACGCCCAGCAGCCTGTTGTCGCTGCTAAGCACTGGTATGGAGTCCTCGGAATAGTCCTTTATGCGCTCCAGGCAATCCTCTATCTGCTCCCTTGCGTAAAGGTAAGGGTAGGACGTAGCTATGATATCCTCAAGGCTGCTGTTTTCCCGGGAAATAATCAGGTCCTTCAGATCTATGGCCCCGTAATACGCGTCCTTTTCGGTAACGTATATGGTCGAGATATTGTCGTTTTCAGCCGCCTGGCTGATAAGGTCCGCCATGGCGCCCTTTATGGTGCTGCCGCGCTGTATGACGATATAGTTGGTGGTCATTATGCTGCCCACCTCGTCTTCGTCGAATGCGTCCACCATAGCTATGTCACGGCGGCTGCCCTCATCCATAAGGTCTATGAGCATCTCGCGCTGCTCACGCGGCATTTCCCTGAGGCAGGCTATCGCCTTGTCAGGATCCATGCAGGAAAGTATGTCCACCTTCTTGCGTATGTTCAGCTCGTCTATGTAAACATAGGGATGGTCAACGAATTCAAACACGCCGGAAAGCTCGTCGCTGTCCAATATGCCGTAAAGCTTCTTGCGCTCGGCCGGGGTAAGCTCCTCCAGCACCTCTGCTATATCCCTCTGATGGTAGTCCGAAAGCCTGTCCTTCAGTGCGCGGGGAGAGATGCTGCTTCTTATTATCTTTGCCAGCTCCTCCGAATAGTTGCGGAGTACCGGCTGTTCTTCCGGTAAATTTCTGATGCTGTCCATTATCCATACCTCCGATTTTATTCAAGCGAAAACACGGCGCACGCAAAAAGCGCTCGCCAAGGGACAATATTAGTCTGCTGTTGCTTAAAGAAGTATGGCTGAAATGATATGCTTATGCCGCTACGCTGCGGGTGCGAGCCATGAACCGGCACAAGTGAACGCCTTCAGCCGAAGCCTGTTTTCCCGTGCAACTGCAACTGTCGTCCATGAGCTCACCTCCGTTTAATAGCATTCTTAGATGGATTATAGCATAGCGGGCCTTCCCGAGCAAATAAAAAAGCGGGAAGGCCCGCTTTTTTAATGCTTTTTTCTATTCCTTTGCGCCCAGCCCCAGTGCGTCCGCCTCGGTCTTCATTCCCTTTATTGTAAGCTCCATAAGATCTTCAAGGGGCATACCCAGAGTCTCCGCGCCCTGCTTTATGATTTCCCGGTTGCACTTGGCGGCAAACTTCTTATCCTTGAATTTCTTTTTCAGGCTGCCCACCTCCAGGTCGGTTATGCCTGTGGGACGCATGAGGGCGCAGGCCATGACTATGCCGGTGAGCTCGTCCACTGCAAACAGGCTCTTTTCGAGGTTAGTCTCGGGCTTTACTTCCTCTGTGCAAAGTCCATAGCCATGGGAGATTATGGCTCTTATGTCCTCCTCTTCCACCCCCTCCGGGGCAAGCAGCTCACGGACGTGCTTGCAGTGCTCCTCCGGAAACTTCTCGTAGTCCACGTCGTGAAGGTAGCCTATGGCCCTCCAGTATTCGGGATCTTCTCCGAAATGCTCCGCCATTGCGCCCATGGCCGAGCTGACGGCTATGGCGTGGGTAAACAGGTGCTCCTCCGTGGTGTGCTTTTTAAGTATCTCCTCCGCCCTTTCAAGCGTCAGCTTCATATAATAAGCATCTCCTTTTTAGCCAAAGAATGTCTGTATCTGCGCGTAAAGCACTATCACCATTATAACAGGAACGATGTACTTAAAGCAAATATTGTAGAACCCTTCCGCCCGGTATACATGGCCGGAGCAGGCGACCTCCTCCTTTACCATCCTGTTCCCGAACACCCAGCCTATGATTATGCTCATGGCGAGGGAGCCCAAGGGCATGAGTATGCCCTCCGCGATCATGTCGTAAAAGTCCAGCCAATCCGCCGTGGCGCCCACCGTGGGCAGGCCGAAGGTGATGGCGGGGTTGTCTATGAGGGCGCCGCCCGCTACGTTTGTGCCGAGTCCGTCCAGCGCCGTAGGCAATCCGACTATGAAAATGACTATGGCCATTATCACGGTTATGCTCTTGCGGTTAACCTTCTTGCCCTTTTCCAGCCTCTTGTCTATGATATACGCGGTGTTTACCTCCAGCAGAGATATGGAAGAGGTTATGGCCGCTATAAATACGAGAGTATAGAACAGGAAGCCCATGAGGTTGCCTATGAAGCCGCCCATGCCGTCCATGAATACCGTCTGGAGGGTATTGAAGAGCAGGCCGGGGCCCTGACCGTAGTCCATGCCGAAGGCGGAGCAGGCGGGCATTACCGCCATACCGGCCATTATGGCCACTATTGTATCCGCCACGGGGATTATTATGGTGTTGGTATTAAGATCCTCGCTTTTGGAGAGATAGGAGCCGTAGGTTATCATTGCGCCCATGCCAAGGGACAGTGAGAAGAACATTTGGCCCGCCGCGGACTTGAGCACGTCGAAGAAGGACTTGAGGCTGTCGAAAACCGAGAAGTCCGGCACGAACATGAACTTATAGCCCTCCATAGCGCCTGGCTGACATGCGACGTAAACTATGACTGTCACCAGCATTACGGCAAGAGCGGGCATTGCTACCTTGGAGAATTTCTCTATGCCGCCGGATATGCCGCCCATAACTATCACTATATTGAGCAGCATGAACAGCGCGTAAAAGCCCACCATGCCGGGCATGTTGGCTATCCATGAGCCGAAGAAGCCCTCCGCCGCAAAGCCCGCGCCGCCGAACATATTAACGAGGAAGCCCAGCATATAGCGCATTACCATGCCGCCCAGCACGCTGTAAAAGCCCAGAATAAGGAACGCGGAGCCTACGCCCATGTAGCCCACCCATGGGAGCTTTTTGTTCAGCGCCCTGTATGCGCCAACCGCGCCCTTGCCGGTCTTGCGGCCTATTGTCAGCTCTCCCAGCATTACGGCGAAGCCCACGAATACCACCAGTATGACGTATACCAGCAGGAACGCGCCGCCGCCGTTTGCACCCATCTTATACGGGAAGCCCCATATATTGCCCAGTCCTACCGCGGAGCCTATGGCAGCCATGAGGAAGCCGAAATTGGAGCTCCATTGTCCCTTGTTGTTTTCCATTTTTAAGTTTTCCCCCTGTGTTTTTACTTTGCCGCTTTAAAAATATATTAAAATAGACTTTTCTACCATACCATACCCTCGCCGCCCCGTCAACATTTATTCACAAATAACTCATATTTTTGCTGTTTTTTGTATAAAAATTGTGCAAAGAATAGCAAAAAAGCCGCATTGCGCGGCTTTTCGATTTTGCTTTGTGCATTTTTAAACAATATAATTTCCAGCGTACAGCTCTTCGCTTCTTCGGGATAATATGTTGTCAATCCTCGTTGATGTACACACGGGGTACGCGGGGGGTAATGAGGCAGGTAAGCTCGTAGTTGATAGTGCCTACCACCTTGCCCACTTCCTCGGCGGTCATGCCTGCGCCGCCCCAGAGGGTGACTTCGTCGCCCACCTTTACGCTGTCGTCGCCGGTGACGTCTATCATATGCATATCCATGCATATGCGGCCTACCTGCTTGAACTTTTTACCGTGTATCATGTCGTAGGAGGCATTGCTTATACGGCGGGGATGTCCGTCCGCATAGCCCGCTGTTATAACGGCGGTGCGAATGGGCTTGTCGCTGATAAAGGTTCGTCCGTAGCTTATGGATGTGCCGGCGGGCAGATCGCGTACCTGCGCCACCCGGGACTTGAGGGTGAGCACGGGCTTGAGCTCGCCCTTGCGGGGCTCGCTGTCGGGGTACATGCCGTAGAGTATTATGCCCTCGCGAACCATGTCGAGGTGTGCCTCAGGGTGGGCGAGTATGGCCGCAGAATTGCTGGCGTGGCACACCTCCGGGCGCAGCCCCTTCGCTGTAAGGGCATTGAGGACGGTTGTGTAGTTCTTGAACTGCCACGCGGTGTATTCGTCCTCGGAGGGGGTATCCGCCACGGAGAAGTGGGTGAACATACCCTTTACGGTGATGCCGGGTATATTGTATATTCGCTCGATGGTATCGGCGGCTGCAAGGGCGGCCTCCTCCCCTTGGGCGAATATGCCGGTGCGGCTCATGCCGGTGTCTATCTTTACGTGTACGTTCAGATTCACGCCGGCCTCGGTAGCGTACCTGCCGAACTCCAATGCTGTGCGCTCGTCCTGCACGGCCTGGGTGATATCGTATTTGGCAAGCATTTCAGCGTACTTTTCGGGGGTATAGCCCAGTATGAGTATGGGCTTGGTTATGCCGCCCTCCCGAAGCTCTATAGCCTCGGACAGGCAGGCTACCGCGAAGAAGTCTGCGCCCTGCTTTTCCAGGAAAAGGCCGCAGTGTACCGCTCCGTGGCCGTATGCGTTGGCCTTTATGACGCAGAGCACCTTCTTGCCGGTGCGCTTGGCTATTTCAAAGTTGTGCTTCAGTGCCGCCATGTCTATTTCCGCCCAGGTGCGGGCCTTAGGGTCAATATTGCTCATGTTGAGCCTCCTTGTATTTTTTGTTAAAGATGTGTCATAGCGTTAAGTATTTTCTGTACTAATTTTAGAACAATACCGGGCTTTTTGCAACAAAAAAAGGCCGCTCAGGCGCGGCCCTTTTCATAATTTTTGCTTATCGGGGCTTATCTCTTTTTCCCGAACAGCTTAGCCATGCCCTCGGATACGGTATTCAGGTTCTCTATACTCTCGGACAGCGCCTCAAAGTCTATGGATTGCAGCTGCTGCATGGTCTTTATAAGCTCTACCGTGGCGCCTGTCAGGCTCTCGCTGCCTACCCTTGTAAGCTCGGTAATGCCCTCGCTCATGGCGATGAAATCCACCTGCTGCAATTCGTCCACAACGGCGGAAAGCTCGTTCACGGTGTTATCCGCGTTGGTCAGTATGCTGTTTGCCCTGGGCAGCACCACTACGGCGCTTACGAGTACCACCGCCGCCACCAGCACGCAGGCCACCGTGCGTATGAGATCCATTTTGTGCATTTTTCTCAGAAGCCTTGCATTCAGCTCCTCTGCGGTCTGAGTCTGCTTAGTCTCCATGTTATATCCCCCTTTACAATATGCGTTATTTAACTATTTCGCCGTAGCTGGCGCCCACGAACTCCCTCAGCTCCTCCGGATCCAGCATGAGCATCTGCCCCCGTATGCCGGCGCTTACCGCTATCCTGTCGAAAAGCTGGGCAGTCTCCTCTATATATGTGGGAAGCTGCTTCTTCATGCCTATGGGTGAGCAGCCGCCCCGAATATACCCCGTCAGCACAGGCAGCTCCTTCACGTGTATCATCTCGGCCTTTTTATTGCCGGATATCACCGCCGCCTTCTTCAGATCCACCTCTTCCCCTACGGGTATGCAGCATACGAAAAGGCCGTTTTTGTCCCCCCGAAGCACCAGCGTCTTGAAGGTACTGTCCGGGTCAAGGCCAAGCTCCGCCGCGGCATGTACGCCGGAGAGGTCGCTCTCGTCGTATTGATATTCCCGCGCCTCAAAGCCTATGCCTGCGGCGGCGAGCATACGCATGGGATTGGTTGTCACCATTGCTATATCCCCTTATGCTTTAGTATACCTGAGTATACCACCGGAAGCAGTATCATTGCAACGAGCGCCACTATGGCGACCACTGGCTTTGTCCAGCCTCCAACTATGGCTGCCGCGCCGCACACGGTCCATACAAACCCGGCAAAGCGGTGAGTCTTATCCCAGTTTTCGTCTGAGCTCAGCGTCCATGGTATCTTTATGCCCACAACGCCGTTGCGCCTGCACTTTGGCAGGTAATTTCCTATTATTATGAACATTATGCCGAGTATGCTGCATACTATCCTGCCCATATCAAAGCTCACGCCCATGGCCGAATACAGCATTACCGGCACCAGTATAAGGCTCAGCACGGGTATTATCCAGCGGCACAGCCACATAAGCCTGGGAGATACCTTATCGGCCAGCTTATTCTCCTTTTCCCATCCGCCAACGGCCTTTATGCTGACCGGGCGCACCTTCACAAAGGGGCTGTCGGGATATATCTCCATGGCTATGCTGCATACAAGATTGATGAGCGCCAGTATGCCCGGCATGCCGAAGGCCGCCATGGCCTTGCTGCTCCAGCCGTTGGGCTGGTTGTCTATGCCCCAGTGTGTGGCCACCACGTCCGGCAGCCTGTCATACAGCGCTATGCCCAGCACTATCGGCAGCAGCGTTATCAAAGTCGTAATTACCGTCAGCTTACTTATCTTCTTCATCGTCCTTACCTCCCATAAAGCCCCTGCACCAAAGCATTATCTCCTCAAATACGCTGGTGTTAAGCTGATAATATATAAAGTTCTTTTCCCGGTTCTCGTATATGAGCCCCGCCTTTTTAAGCTGGCTCAGGTGATATGATACCGTGGCCTGCGTCATGTCGAAATGGCTCGCTATGTCACCGGCGGACATCATGCCTCCCTTGAGCAGTTCCAGTATCTCCCGCCGCACCGGATCCCCGATGGCCTTGAAGGTCTCCTTCATTCCCATACGCCTCACCTCTTTTGAATTTCATCTAAATAGAGTATATACCGGGGCGGTAAGGTTGTCAAGAATTATTTAGATTATTTTCTAAATATCGAATGATACCATCAGTTGACAAGAGCACACAAGCCCGAAAGGCTTGTTTTGGGACGCTCCTGCGTTCTCGTCGCTTGTATTACATCCAGTAGTACTGCGCTCCTCGGCCTTGGATCGCCCTCAAAACAAGCTCTTTGGGGTCTTTGAGTTTTAGAAGCCAAAGAGTATGGCAGAACAAGGAGGACGAGTGCAGAAATACTGGTTGTATTTCAAATGAGGACGACACAGTTATGCCGTGCTGTTTGGCTCCTAAAACCTTGTGTGCCTTTGTCAACTGATGGTACCATATGCCGGGAATACTTATACCCTTTTCTGCCTGCTTATAGTATAATACCAGCAGCGGGTGATAAAAACACGGCCCCGTCGGGTAGTCGTGGGCGTACCCATCAGGGTATCAGTAACCTGCCTCCTTGGTTGTCCCTTCCCCGCAGCAAGCTGTTTTAAGGAGGCCAAAACAATGCAAGACGCATCACTTACCCTCACCCTGTTTCATGACGGTCAGTTTTATGTGGGCATATTCGAGCGCCGGGAGGGAATGCAGCTCTCAGCCTGCCGCGTAGTTTTCGGCGCAGAGCCAAAGGACGGGGAAATAATGGATTTCCTGAATAGGGATTTCCGCCGTCTCTCCTTCAGCCCCAAGGTAAAGGAGGAGCGCAAGCCGCTGCCCTCCAACCCGAAGCGGCTGCAAAGGGAGATAGCCCGCCAGGTGAGCTCCATAGTCACCGGCACAAAGTCTCAGCAGGCGCTGCAATTGCAGCGGGAGCAAAACAAGGCCGTCCGTCAGGAAAAGTCCCGCCAACAGCGGGAGGAGGAAAGGCGTGATGCCTACCAGCTACGTCAGGAAAAAAAAAGAAAAGCGCCGTGGCCATTGACCCACGGCGCAGCCGTCAACGGAGGTATCAAAAATGGAAGAGGCACGGGAAAGCGCACTCATAGGCGTTGAGGAATTCGACAGAGTGGAAATGCGAGCCGGCACCATAATCGAAGCGGGCCCCAACAAAAAGGCCCGTAACCCCGCGTATAAGCTCAAGATAGACTTCGGCCCCGAGATAGGCGTAAAGTCCTCCTCCGCCCAGATAACAGAGCTTTATACCGCAGAGCAGCTTATAGGCATGCAGGTAATATGCTGCACCAACCTCACTCCCATACACATAGGCTCAGTCAAGAGCGAGGTACGCATTCTTGGTACTGAATCCGAGCAGGGAGTGGTGCTGCTCAGGCCCACCGCTCCCGTAAAGAACGGAGACAAGGTATTCTGATATGCAGTTCATAAAAGCCACATCCGGGCATATTGATGCCATCGCTGCCATATACGGCCGCATAATCGACGCACAGGAGCAGGGCCGTCTTACAGTAGGCTGGCAGCGGGGAGTTTACCCCACCCGCCAGACCGCGCTGGACGCGCTCGGGCGGGGCGACCTTTTTGTCTGCGTGGACGGCGGGCAAGTCGCTGCCGCCGCCATAATCAACCGTATACAGGTGCCGGTATACGCGGAGGTAAACTGGCTTTACCCCGCAGGGCCAGATGAAGTGATGGTACTGCATACTCTCGTTGTGGATCCGCTCTGTTCAGGCAGGGGCTACGGCTCCGCCTTTGTGGCCTTCTATGAAAGCTACGCGAAAAACAACGGCTGCCCGGTGCTCCGCATGGACACCAACGAGAAAAACGCCGCTGCCCGCAGGCTGTACGCCCGCCTGGGCTATCGCGAGGCCGGAATCGTGCCCTGTGTGTTCAACGGGATAAAAGGCGTTGGGCTGGTGTGCCTGGAGAAAAAACTGTAAGCAGGGGCCGTTCCCTTTGCATTCAGAGCCTTTCTTCGCTGCTGCCGTCCTCACCGTTTTTTTCTATTACGACCGCGTTGCCGTTGGCGGTGACCGCAAAAACGTATGGCTGGTATGATATTCCCCCCGTTGCGAGCAAGTCCTTCGTCTGCGGATCGAGCGTGATATAATCAAAGTCAACCCCTATTACGGCGTTGCAGCCCAGCTCGTATGCCGCCTCCTTCAGCTCCCGCAACGCATTCCGGCGTATTTCCACAAGCGAGTTCAGCAGCTTATCCTTTACCCCGGTATCCGAGCCGAATACCGCCAAACCGCGGTCTACCGATATGGCGTCGTCGCCGGATATATATCCCGAATACTTCGTTATAGTGTAGCCATCGAAGCTAAAGCCCGAGGTTATGAGCATCTTAGCCATAGCCCTCTTCTTTTTTTCCGCCTCCCTCCTTTCGGCGGCCGCCTCTTCCTCCTGCTGCGCCTTAAACTCAGCATACATTCTCACAGCTTTGTCAACATTACTATCTTCGATCACATAAGAAGTCCACGTCTCTTTGAGCAGCTTTTTTTCTTTTAAAAACGCCTTTAAGTCATTTTCGTCAAATCCATATTGCCGGCAAACATCTGATATCTTCATAATTATGCCCCCACTATTAAATATTTATTTCAGGTACTTCAATGCTTCAGGATTATCAGGGTCGATGTCCAGTATTAGGTTTGCGTATTTCCGTGCCCTTGCGGGGTTTTCCCTGCACTTTCTCAGCAGTTCCGCCACATCGTCATCAAGGCCTATGCTCGATGTATAGGCTATCCTGTACCTTGCGCCGCAATAGCGGCAGGTCCTTATTCCGTTTTCATCATAAAAATCTGATGCGCCGCATTTTTCACATACAATAGCTTTCATGGAACAGCCCTCCATGCGTGAAATGTATTTTCTTTTACTTCTTTTATTATAGTGTAGGCTCTTGCGTATTGCAACAAAAAAGCGGAGCCGCCTTCGCGGCTCCGCTCAGTCTGTCGAAAATCTCAGGGTTGTTAAGGGGCCGCAGCCCCTTGAGGCTAAACCCGAAAAAAACTCGAAGAAGTGGCGCTTAGCCACTTCTTCGAAAGTCTTACGCCTCGTTAAAGGCGTCCTTGCCCAGCCCACAGACGGGGCATACCCAATCCTCCGGGACGTCCTCCCAGGGGGTGCCGGGGGCTACGCCGTTATCGGGATCGCCCAGCTCGGGATCGTATACATAGCCGCAGGGGCATTCGTATTTTTTCATCGCTGCGTTCTCCTTTTTTTGCCCTGTTATTCGCCGAAATAGCGCTTCAGCAGACCCTCAAATGCCTTGCCATGGCGGGCTTCGTCACGGGCCATCTCGTGTACGGTGTCGTGGATAGCGTCGAGGTTCAATTCTTTAGCCCGCTTTGCAAGCATAGTCTTTCCTTCGGTCGCGCCATGCTCTGCCTCTACACGCATCTCAAGGTTGCGCTTGGTGCTGTCGGTCACTACCTCGCCCAGCAGCTCCGCGAACTTTGCCGCATGCTCGGCCTCTTCATAGGCAGCCTTCTCCCAGTACAGGCCGATCTCGGGATAACCCTCGCGGTGAGCTACGCGGGCCATGGCCAGATACATGCCGACCTCGCTGCATTCGCCGTTGAAGTTGGCGCGGAGGCCTTCGATGATCTCGGGATCTACGCCCTTAGCAACGCCTACCACATGCTCGGCGGCCCAGCTCATCTTGTTCTCCTCCACAGGCACGAATTTGTCCTTGCTCGCCTTGCAGACGGGGCAGAATTCGGGGGCCTCAGGTCCTTCGTGTACATAACCGCAAACTGTGCAACGGAACTTCATATTAATAATACCTCCTGATAATTAAGAATGATTATCGTTCTCATTTCTGATAGTCTTATTATACCACCCTTTTCCTCTTTTGGCTATACCCTATTCCAACTTTTTTTATATTTTTTTGGCTTTAATATGACTACCATCAGTTGACAAGAGCACACAAGGTTTTAGAAGCCAAACAGCACGGCATAACTGTGTCGTCCTCATTTGAAATACAACCAGTATTTCTGCACTCGTCCTCCTTGTTCTGCCATACTCTTTGGCTTCTAAAACTCAAAGACCCTAAAGAGCTTGTTTTGAGGGCGATCCAAGGCCGAGGAGCGCAGTACTACTGGATGTAATACAAGCGACGAGAACGCAGGAGCGTCCCAAAACAAGCCTTTAGGACTTGTGTGCTCTTGTCAACTGATGGTATACTCATTTGTTGCCTGAACTGTTTTTTTACGCTATAATCAAATATGCACATTTATTTGGAGGAGAATATGGAAAACAACATAAAAAGGCGAGGAATGAAAGAAATTAGGGCATATGCAAAACAGCGGCCTAAGGTGTTTACAGTATACGTAATACTGCGTCTTCTGGTTGTCGCGGCGCTGGTGCGCTCCGCTATGCTGAAGGAATATGAGAGCATGTTCGTGTGCCTGCTGGTGCTGGTGCTGTTTATGCTGCCTTCTTTCCTTGAGAGGAAGCTGAAAATCGAGCTGCCGGACACCCTTGAAATAATAATCCTCGTATTTATATTTGCGGCGGAAATACTGGGCGAATTGGAATGCTACTTCATTCAGTACCCTAACTGGGATACCATACTGCACACCACCTCCGGCTTTCTGTGCGCCGCGATCGGCTTTTCTCTGGTAAACCTGCTGAACAAAGACAACCGAATCAGCCTCAGTCTTTCCCCGCTGTATATGGCAATCGCCGCATTTTGCTTTTCCATGACCATAGGCGTGCTGTGGGAATTCATAGAGTTTTCCGCTGACCGGCTGTTCCTGCTGGATATGCAGAAGGACACCGTCATAACCACCATATCCTCCGTGGCGCTGGACGCCACCAATTCAAACACACCCATCGTCATCCGCAACATCAACGACGTGGCGGTGAATGGTCAAAGCCTCGGCCTGGGAGGTTATCTTGACATTGGCCTTTACGACACCATGGAGGATCTGTTTGTTAACTTCATAGGCGCGGTAGTATTCAGCCTGTTCGGCTATTTCTACGTGAAGCACGAAGGCAGGGGCAAGCTGGTGAGCAGCCTTGTGCCGCGGGTGGCTAAGGGGGAGGACGAGGAATGAAGGCAATAGATCTTACCCACATCATAACCGAGGATATGCCGGTTTACCCCGGCACGGAGCCGCCTAAGCTTACCCCGGCCAACAGCTACGAAAGGGACGGCTTCAAGGAGACGCTGCTAAGCCTGTACACCCACACCGGCACCCATATAGACCCGCCGGCCCACATTTTCCCCGATGGGCGGACGCTGGACGAGTTCCCGCCGGAGCAGTTCATCGGCAAGGCGCTGGTCATAGACTGCCGCGGCATTAAAGCGGGCGGGGCCATCACGCTTTCGCATATCGAAAGATACGGCGAGAAGGCGGGTAAGGCGGATTTCCTGCTCTTTAACCTGGGCTGGGACAGGCTTTGGGGGACGGAGGCGTATTTCGGCGACTATCCCTGCCTTGACGATGCGGCCCTCGGCCTTATAATAGGCGGCGGCTACAAGGGCATAGGCTTTGACGTGATAGGGCTGGACCCCATATCAGACGTAAATCTCACCCGCCACAGGCGGCTCTTTTCCTCCTGCGACATTATCAATATAGAAAACCTCTGCAATCTGGACAAGTGCGGCGATGGCCTTTTCAATTTTGCCTGCCTCCCGCTGAAGCTCCGCGATTGCGACGGCTCCCCCGCCCGCGCCGTGGCGTGGTTTGAATAATAAATAATTACAAAAGGCCTTCCGGTTGGAGGGTCTTTTTTTGAGGTCTTTAAGGGCATTTTTAAAAAAAGGTTGCCGGAAAGTTGCCAGAGCGAAAGCACAAAATGAGCACAAGCAAGCAAAAAAGCCCTAAATACCTAAGAAAAACGCCCGTGCAACACGAGCGTTTTTGATGTTTGGTATCCGGCTACCTATTATCCCGGCCTCTGCGCACATGGTCGCTGCGCGTCGCGGCGGGGTCGCTTCCTCCAGCTCCCTGTGTTTGAGCAGCTTTCCCACGCCTGTTAGAAATAGCCCTTTACATGGTTTTTGCCATTTTTTAAGCCGGAATCCGTTTATTTCTTTTTATTTCGCTCGATTATACGTGCCGCCAAATATACAATTACAGTGAGGAAAACCGCCATTCCAAAGTGTTTAAATAAAGCTAAGAATAAAAACGTCCTCCATTCGTTATTAGCGAACATAGCTTTTATAGGCGCAAAAACTATCGCATAGGTGATAAATGCCAATATCGTTGAGACGATCGGAGCGATCCACAGCAGCTTTCTCTTAACAGCAAAAATGATTGCTGTCGTAAGGATTGGCAGTATCGCAAATATCCAGATGTTACACAATTCCATATACATATAATCATGCTCCCTTGGCAATTTTCGCTGCTCTGTCACTATAAAGCCTCGGCAGCTTATCTCCATTAGGCAGGTAGTAAAAATCTCCATGGCTTCGCAGGGTTCTGGATTCCATTTTTCGCCTGCAAAATGGACATTTCATTATGTCACCTCTGCCGAAATTCGGATATGATATTCTTTTTAACATCATATCATAAGGACAATAGTGCCGCAAGCGGGGGAGATAATTGCTGTATTGTTAAGCAAAAAAGATTTACGAATATGCTGTTATCCCGGGCTCTGCGCACATGGTCGCTGTGCGTCGCGGCGAAGCCGCTTCCTTCAGCTCCCTGTGCTTGAGCAGCTCCGATTCGCTCCTCCGCCCACCGGGCGCGCTCATCTCCGCTGTGTCGCCAGCCAAGCGCAAGCGCAGGGCTGAGTTAGACTCAGGAAACAGTAATCGCTGTATATGAAACAAAAGAGACTGACGGGTGTCAGTCTCTTTTGTTTGGTATCCGGCGGCTACCTATTTTCCCGGGCCGTCACCAGCCAAGTATCTTCG
>ERZ779890.690-NODE-690-length-36402-cov-4.132446_pt1 | contig 36402 bp, 31 predicted proteins | sample MGYA00511553_ERZ779890 | MGnify/ENA primary metagenome ERZ779890 (study PRJEB29588, sample SAMEA2152064) | human gut metagenome | biome: human gut; feature: human-associated habitat; material: faeces | place: Denmark | collected 2008/2010 ... | reverse complement strand
TGCCTCTACATCTTCCATCTTCAATCCCATTTTTTCATCATAATATTTTTCATGTCCCACGTTTAAAATATAATATCCACTTTCTAATTTTACTCTTGTTCCGTTTACTCTTTTCCAAAAGTACAATGGTTCTGCATGTTGTTCTACCCACTCTTTTTCAAAACATGAAACTGTGATTGGTGCTACTTCACGCATAATTTCAGCTGTCAATCCTTTTTCTTCAAGTCTTAAACGAATATTGTTAAACAACTCTTTTTTTTCACTCCATGGAACAATCAGCTGTATACCTTGATTTGTAATCAACTGATACTCTTTCGCCACATCAGAATAATTTTTCTTATTTAATGCATCATTTAATGACGCTTTTCCCTTTTCTTTCTGAAACAACCTATTATAATAAGATTGGATCGTTTCTGGATTATCAAGATCCACTCCTAATTTTTCATTCTCTTTCCATAAATATCTTACTTCATTTGCAGCTTTTTCGTAAAAAGCCCCTGGATACCCTCCATCCTCCATCACTTCAAATACAATTAACTTACCACCATCCGGCAAACTACCATTTCGATTGCAACGTCCTGCTGCTTGAATAATTGCCTCTAACGATGCTAATGCACGATACATTACATTAAAATCAAGATCAACTCCAGCTTCTATACACTGCGTTGCCACTACTCTACATGGTTTTTGCGGTTCTGATTTCAATCGTTCTTTTATTTCTTCTACAACCGCCAAACGATGTGCCGGACAAAGATCTGTTGTCAGTAAAAATACTTCTTCATCACTTTCACATCTGTCTTTTAGTTCATTAAACAATTTTCTTGCATGACGTCTCAAATTTACAATCGTACATACACTTGGTTCCAATGCCATTTGATCTGCAATCTGTTCTAACGATGCTCTATTATTATATCGTTCCTCATTTTTGCAAAGCCTCCATTCAACATGAACACGCCGCATCTGATCGTAGAGTTTTTTATTTTCAGGAATAATTTCCACTGGTTTCCATTCTGTATCTGGCAACGCATCAAAACTTGGCTGTGTAGCAGTTGAAAATACCATCGAACAATTATATCTCTTACACAATGCATTTACTGCTTTCACAGTTGCCGGTGCTAATTCAGTTGGTAGGCTTTGTGCCTCATCAAAAACTATCACACTATTTGCAATGCTATGCAGTTTTCTGCAATCACCCGGCTTGTCTGCAAACAAGCTCTCAAAAAACTTAACAGATGTTGTAATAATCATCGGCGCATCCCATCTTGAAGCAAGCTCTCTAATTTCCTTTGGCAAATTTTTCTGGCTATGATCTACCAATATGTTTGGAACAATCTTGCAATATTCCTTTTCGCTCTGTTCTGCTAATGACAAAAATGGGAGTACGATAATAATTCTTCTCATTTTATTTTCTTGACAATGACGCAATGCGAAATGAAGCATTGCCAATGTTTTACCTACTCCAGTCGGTGCCGTTAATGTAAAAAGTCCCGGCTGCTTTTCCCCTGCATCACCACAAATATCAAATACCTGATTTCGGATTTTGTTTATTTTTGAATCCGCTTTCGAATTTTTTCTAAGTTCTTCACAATATTCATACAATACCTTTAATGCTTCGTCTGCATTTAATTGGCTTCCACTATTTTTCTCAAGATAATCTGCTTCATTATCACTTGCTGAAACACTGTAATCAGCATCAACCAAACACGAAAACAGCATCCGAGTATCCAACATATTTTCAACTTGATTCTCAAATTTCCTTTCAGGAAGCTTTGGCAAATGATATGTCGGGAAATCATTCTTAAAAGCTTTCATTGCCTCTCGAAATTCTTCTTGACCTCGCAGAGAAGGAATCAACTTACTAGAGCAACAATCCATTTTTGGATCTTTTATGGCCTCATAAAATTCTTGTTCCAGTTTTCCTTCTATGAGAACTAACCCATCATGATGTCCCCGAATTGCTTCAATAACAGGTTCATACTTTCTCCACACTGAGCTAGTATGATCTTTTTGCGTCAATCCTCTTATCAAATACAATAATGCCGCACTAGAGAAAGCATGATCTACTCCCTTGTTGACTCCTGAAAGCACACCTTGAAAACGTTCCCCATATTTTCCTGTGTCATGAAAAAGTCCTGCAACTTTTGCTTCCTCTGGTCTTCTAATCTCCATCCCAAATTTGTACGCCAAATCTGCAACTTTTGAAAGATGTTCTTTATTTGTTATCATTTTCTTACTAGATTTTGCATAATATACCTTCATACGCATCTTCCTTCATTTTTTTCATTTTGTTCAGTATTCTTTTATCCCATAGCATCTTTTGTTTTATTTTATCACCGTTTATAACTATTGTCAACAATTGTTTATTTTAGAAAACAGCACAAAAAAAGAGCATATGCCACATCTCTATAGCATATGCCCCTTACCTTTTTACAGCACCCCTTGGCACTTCCAAAGCATAATCAAAAAGCGAATCGACGCTATTAACTGGAAAATAGCCACTACAATAAGTGCCAATGATCCAATTGCTGCGACGATAAATCCTAATATCGGAATAATTGAAAATACAAATATAGCTGCACTGATCGCCAGTGAAATTACCATGCAGGTAACATACCAATTGCATACGCTGTGGCAATAATCTGCTACCTCATAAGATACTATACTTACACATTCCTCTGTTGCAGTGCAAATGTAGTAGGTTGCACCCAATGTTACAAGGCCATGGAGAATTGACATCGCTGTTCCCCATAATCCATCTCCACCGGTGAAGAGCCCAAGCACAATTCCGGCAATTGTAAACCAAAATGCATTGTTATAATTTTCACTCTGTTTTCTTAAATTCACAATCGCAATCAATTCCATGATTCCGCCAACAAGAGCTGCGATTACTCCCAGAATTGGAATTACTGCAAATAATGCCACAATATTTCCCCAGAACATTAATCCCAGTCCTGACTTTACCTTTTGTCTATCCATTCTTCTTCCTCCCTCAAGTGTTTTGTAGCCATTCTACTAATTACTGCTTTTTCACCCCTGCGGATAACACTCCTTACAGCACTGTGCCGCAAACTGAATATCGCTATGTGGCGTCTTAACTCCATTCTCCTCCTGGTAACTCTCATGTCCCAATCCAAGAATGGTAATCATATCACCCTCCTGTGCATGTTCAATCGCATAACGAATTGCTTCCTTGCGGTTTGGAATGACCAAATACGAAACAGGTTCTGCTTTTTCTTTCTGTGCCTTGTCGATTCCAATTTTGATATCAGCAAAAATCTGATCAAATGTCTCATAGCGGTTGTGACCAGCAGTAACAATACTCAAATCGGCTAACAGTGCACTCGCCTCTCCCATCTCGTAGCGGCGATACTTGGAACGGTTTCCGTCAGCACCAAATACGCAGACAATACGCTTTGGATGATATTCACGAAGTGCTTCAAGATGATTTCTTGTGCTGTAACCATTATGGGCAAAATCGACACAGACTGCAAAATGACCATTATTGAACACAATATCAAAACGGCCGCGAATCTTTAAATGAGTTAATCCTTTATTGATGATATCAGTTGAAATTCCCATATCATGCGCAATGGCAACGGCCGCTGCAGCATTATACATATTGAAATCGCCTGGCAGGTTGACCTTAATGTCGGCATCAAGTGCGCCGCTCATTGTAAATTCAATACCTGGTGCTTCCAGCACACCATTTTGGCTCTTCTTTAAATTTCCAATGCGATAATCGGCCTTTTCGCCTTCTCCGTAATAGAATACCTGCTTTGTGCGACCATCCAAACCATCACTAAGAGTTACATATTTCATAAAAGCATCCAGATGACGATCATCACAGTTTACATAAGCACGGCGGCTCTGGTTTAACAACATCGCCTTGCAATATAGATATTCCTCGAAATCCTTGTGCTCATTCGGTCCAATGTGATCACCTGTCTCAATGTTTGTCCATACTGCGTAAGCAAAGTCTACTGTTGCCACGCGTTTTTGCTTCATACCTTGTGATGAAACCTCTAAAACAACATACGTGCAGCCAGCCTTTACCATCATTGCCAGATACATTTGAAGCTCCATTGGATCCGGAGTCGTATTATTTAATTCATAGCAGTCATACCCTAGCGTTTCGTTACAAGGTGCGCAGCTATATTTGTCAGATCCCCATACAGCATGATCGCATCCTGCAGGCATTATGGCACCGTTTGTACCTATTGTTCCAGTAAGATAACCAGCTGCACGCAAAATATCAGCCATCATATGAGTGCATGTTGTCTTGCCCTTTGATCCTGTAATTCCGATACAAACCACCTTTTCAGATGGATATCCATAAAAGGCTGCTGCAAGTGCTGCAACTATATCTCTTGTAGATGCGACCTGCACAACTGCTGTTTTGCAATCAGCATCAAGTTCAACTGGCTTTTCAACAACAAGAAGTGCTGCTTTCTTTGCCAGTTCCCCTGCCATTGTATGTGTGTCAAAACGTGCTCCTGAGATACAGATAAAAGCATCTCCTTTTTGAAGCATACGGTTATCATGACAGATACCTGTTATTTCTTCTGAAAGATCTCCTTGCAATACTGTATAATCAATACGCTGCAGCAATTCACTGATTTTCATAATCTTTACTCTAAGCCTCTCATATCCTCTATATTGTCTGTCAGCAACAATCCAAATCCGTGTTTCTTTCTTATAGGATTGAATAAATACTGACTTTTTTAATTAGTATTAGAAAAGAGGCATCTTCTTCTTTAGAAGATACCTCTTAAACTATACTATCAATCAATAAAATTTGCAAGTGATATTCATAATTGACGAAAGACCCTTTTATGCCTTCTTAGGTGTATGAACAACTTCTGCCTTCAAACCACCATCACCGACATCAATTTCAATAACATCCTGTGCGTGAACTTCTCCAGAAAGAATGATTCTTGCTGCAAGTGTCTCAACATTCTTCTGCAGGTAACGCTTCAGCGGTCTTGCACCATATACTGGATCATAGCCATGCTCAACAATATACTGCTCTGCATCCTTTGTCAGAGAAATCGACAGCTCACGATCTTCAAGACGATTATTGACATCTGCTACCATAAGATGAATGATATTGCCAATATTGTCCTTTGTTAATGGCTTAAAGAGGATTATCTCATCAAGACGATTCAAAAACTCTGGACGGAAATGACCGCGAAGATCATTCATAACAGCTGACTCTGCCTCTGATCTGATATTGCCCTGCTCATCAATGCCATCAAGCAAATATGAGGATCCAATATTAGATGTCATGATCAAAATCGTATTCTTAAAGTCTACGGTACGACCCTGAGAATCAGTGATTCGACCATCGTCAAGTACCTGAAGTAAGATGTTAAATACATCAGGATGAGCCTTTTCTACCTCATCAAATAAAACAACACTGTATGGTTTACGACGTACTGCCTCTGTCAGCTGACCGCCTTCATCGTATCCAACATATCCCGGAGGCGCTCCGATCAGACGAGATACAGAATGCTTCTCCATGTACTCCGACATATCAATACGAACCATGTTGTTTTCATCATCGAACAGATTCTGAGCAAGCGCCTTTGCAAGCTCTGTCTTACCAACACCAGTTGGTCCAAGGAAAAGGAACGAACCAATCGGCTTTGAAGGATCCTTAATTCCTGCCTTAGAACGAAGAATCGCCTCTGTTACCTTCTCAACAGCCTCATCCTGACCAACGACTCTCTTATGAAGCTCATCAGCCAGATGAAGTGTCTTCTCGCGCTCACCCTCTGTAAGTCTGGCAACAGGAATACCTGTCCATTTTGAAATAATTTTACAGATTTCATCATCTGTAACAGCCTCATGAACAAGAGAAAGATCCTTTGACTTTACAGATTCTTCCTCTGCTGCCAGCTGTTTTTCAAGCTGTGGCAGCTTGCCATACTGTAACTCAGCTGCCTTGTTAAGATCATACTTCTGCTGTGCCTGAGCAATCTGCTGATGAACTTGCTCTATTTCCTCACGCAGCTTGCTTAAGTGATCTACTGACTTTTTCTCATTGTCCCACTGTGCCTTCATGCCTGCAAACTCTTCACGCAGACTTGAAAGCTCCTGCTTGAGTGTCTCAAGACGCTCCTGTGACAAGTGATCAGTTTCCTTCTTTAATGCAGCCTCCTCAATTTCAAGCTGCATAATCTTACGACTTAGCTCATCCATTTCAGCCGGCATGGAATCCATCTCGGTCTTTACAAGCGCACATGCCTCATCGACAAGATCAATTGCCTTATCTGGAAGGAAACGATCTGAGATATAACGATTAGAGAGTGTTGCTGCTGTTACAAGCGCAGCATCGGTAATCTTTACACCATGATAAACCTCATAACGATCCTTCAGACCTCTCAGGATGGAAATGGTATCTTCTACCGTTGGCTCATCAACTAAAACTGGCTGAAAACGACGCTCTAGTGCCGGATCCTTTTCAATATATTTGCGATACTCATCAAGTGTTGTCGCACCAATACAATGAAGCTCACCTCTTGCAAGCATCGGCTTTAACATGTTGCCGGCATCCATTGCGCCATCAGTTTTGCCTGCACCAACAATCAAATGAAGCTCATCGATGAATAGAATAATCTTACCTTCACTCTTTTTAACTTCATCAAGAACGGCTTTCAGACGCTCCTCAAATTCACCACGATACTTTGCACCAGCTACAAGTGCACCCATATCAAGTGAAAAGATCTTTTTGTCCTTCAAACCTTCTGGAACATCACCGCGGACAATACGCTGTGCAAGACCCTCTACAACTGCAGTCTTACCAACACCAGGCTCACCGATTAAAACAGGGTTATTCTTTGTTTTACGCGAAAGAATACGTACAACATTTCTAATCTCGCTGTCTCGTCCGATTACTGGATCCAGCTTATGATCTCTTGCCTTATCAACAAGATCACTGCCATACTTGTTTAATGTATCGTAAGTGGCTTCTGGATTATCAGATGTCACTCTCTGATTTCCTCTAATAGTAGATAATACCTGAAGAAAACGTTCTCTGGTAATACCAAACTCGCGAAACAGTTCCTTTACATCATTGTTTGGATAACGAATAAGTGACAGGACAAGATGCTCAACGGAAACATATTCGTCTCCCATTGCCTTTGCTTCGTCCTCTGCGCTGACAAGTACCTTATTCAGTGCATTGCTGACATAAAGCTGTCCGTTTCCACCAGACACCTTCACCTTTTTCTCAAGTGTCTGAACTGCTCTGTTTTCAAAATATTCAAGCTGAATATCCATCTTGGTGATCAGTTTTGCAAACAAACTGTCCTCTTGATGTAACAGCGCAACGATCAGATGCTCCTGATCAATTTCCTGGTTTCCATATTGATACGCAAGCTTTTCACAATCCTGAACTGCCTGCATTGATTTCTGTGTAAATTTATTAATATTCATAGCCCCTCCTTATCTGCCACTGCCCGACATCATTCGGTATATTTTGTCTATGATGTCTTGAGAACAATCGCTTAGTGGCTGCGAGTTATGTATGTTTCATTTGTTCTATAAAGAGTATAACATAATTTTTAAATCTGTCAAGCACTTTTTTATTTTTTTTGCAAAAAAATTCGCCCTATCAAGAAGATAAGACGAATTTTGCTTTTATTTAATTTCCATAAATTGTTTGATGCAGACGATTGATTGTTGCCTCAAAATCTGGAACAAGCTCCTCACCTAAATTTGAATACAGACCATCATATGGTATACGATCCGTCTGAATATCATAATTTATATAGGAAGGTGCGTTAGCAATCAAGTTTGTCAATGTTGCCGCATCAATATTGTGAGTAATAAGCGGAAGCATATTATTTACAACAGCGAGCAAAGTTGTTGCATCCAGAGATCTTGCTTTTTGCATCAGCTGTACAAGAATCTCTCTCTGTCTTGAAGTACGGCCATAATCGGAATGCTCATTTCCACGGCTTGTATAACGGATTCTTGCAAATCCAACTGCCTGATTTCCATTCAGATGTGTAATTCCACCACCTGTAACATAGTAATCAGAAGCATTTAATCCCTGAAGTCCGCACTGTTCATCCAGATACATATTGATATAACCAGCCTCCTGTGTCGAAACTTCCAGATCAACACCACCTACAAGATCTATGATATTAGCCATCGAACTAAAATCAACTGAAGCATAATTATCAATATCAACTCGATAATTACTTTCGATTGTAGAAACAAGAAGCGGACCACCGCCAACTGCATAGGCACTGTTTAGCTTTCTTATACCAACATTTGGAATGTTAGCATACAAATCTCGCATAAAGCTTGTCATATAAATTGTCTTTGTCTGCGAATTGATGGAAGCTAAGATCATGGAATCAGAATTTCCATACCATCCATTTCTAGTATCAGAGCCAATCAGCAGGATATTATAAACATCGCCATTAGAAGCAATATCAATATTTTGACCTACATTTACTTCCTTAGCAAAAGCTGCTGCTGCCTCTGAATCCAATGTCTCCATCTCAGTAAAGCCTTCCACATCATCTTCATCTGCTGTTAGCAAACCATAATTAATGGTAACTTCACTATCATCTACATAATTCGTTTTTCCAAGATAATGCTTTAATCCAAAATAAAATACACAAAGTCCCGCAAAAACAATAATCAACAATACAAGCACCACAATTAAAAGCGGTGTCTTGGCCGACTTCTTCTTTCCCTTGGCCATACCGGGTTCTCCTCTCTGTCTTCCAGACTCTAAAGCCCATCCTATTACAGACAAACTCTTGTCCTAATTTGATTTATGGCTATTGTTTAACCACACAATCTTTAATAGTATAGCATATTTTAGACAAATTACCAGACCTTTTTTTACAAAATCTTTGCCTGAACTGACCTTTTTTGTTGGTAATTCATTCTATAATGTTGAGGTCAAAATTTCTGACCTTTTGACCCTGATATCATTCTATCAAGATATAAAATCATGATTAGGGCATTCTTTATCATAAAACTGTTCCATTACACTGCTTATCGATGCCGTAATTTTCTCATCCATACAGCCTGTGTTTACTCCGTTTTGAATAGCACGCGAAAAAGCAGCTATCTCATAGCGAAGTCCTTCTCCATCCAGTTTATAAAAATAGCGTCTGTTCTGTGTAAAGTCCTCATAACGAACTTCAAAATAATCTGTTTTCCACCACGGTGACGGTACATAAATATATCCTTTTGTCCCTGTTATGATAAGCTCACCTTCTGACTTTACACCGATTCCTGTTTTAACAGATGCTGCTGCATTTGCGTACAAAAAATTTATCTTTGAAAAAAGATCTTGATCATTTTTTGTCTGATATGTCACCATATCACATTTTTTATAATCTGTTCCCAAAATTGAAAATACCGACAATAGCCCAAATGGTCCCCATACTGCCATACTGCCAAAACCACCCTTTTGGTAACCTACAGGCGGCGGCGTCATCTGTGTACAGGTTGCTTCAACTGCCTTGATATTTCCAACCTCTCCACTCTTTGCCATAAGAACAAGACGGTTAAATGCCATAAAATATGCGGTTTTAATAGCTTCTAAGAAAACACAGCCTTTTTCTTTTGCAAGTCTTGTCAGAAAAAGTGCACCCTCTTTTTCTAGTGCCACTGGTGATTCGCAAAGAACATGTTTTTTTTGCTCTAATGCCTTTTGGCTGTACCAAGCCCGTTTATCCGGCGATGTTACCACATAGACTGCATCACTCTCATCAAGCAATTCCTGCAGCGTTTCATAAACTGTAAGGCTTCCTGCATACTTTTTTTCATGTAATAACAAACCTTCTGACAATTGTTCTTGCTTTATTGGCGGCTGAAAAATCCCCGACAGCTCTACATTTCCTACATACCTGGATTCCTGAATAAATTTTTCAACCATTGGCTCATAGCCAATAATACCAAGACGTATACCACTATTTTCCTGACGAAGCTTTGTACTGGAAATATTAGCAGTGCGCGGAAGATAAACCACCTCACAATATTCCTTCAGATAATCAAATTTGCCTTCCCAATCTGAACCAATTGCAAAAACATCAATATGATATCGACGAATATCATCTATTTTTTGACCAATGTACTCCTCTGGTATAACCTCATCTGCAAGTCCAGTATCTTTTACTGCCTGAATACGCTCCATCAGAGACTGCTGAACATTCAGTTTTCCTCTGCTGATATCAAAACTATCTGTTGTCACACCCACAATTAAATAGTCTCCCAGCGCCTTCGCACGTTTGAGCAGGTTTATATGGCCATAATGCAGCAGATCAAACGTACCATACGTAATGACTTTTCTCAAATCGTTCTCCTTGTACTCGTATTTTTCATTCAAACGTCTGCTAAATCTATATTATGCTCTTTCATCAATCTCAAAAAATGCAGTCAGGAAACGTTCCATTGCATCTTTTGAACCAACTGAAATACGCAGATATTTTTTCAGCATTTCATTGCCATATGATTTTACTAAAATCTTTTTTTCTGTCTCTAATTTCTGCGCAACCTCGGTCGCCTGATGTTTTGGTGTCACGAAAATAAAATTTCCACGGCAGTCTCTTGTCTCGTATCCATGCTTTGTGAGTTCTGCAAGAGTATATGCCTTTCCCTCTTTTTCCGTTTCTATTAGCTGCTCAATCATATCTGGATGATCTAAAATGCGTTCTGCAAACAATAGCGCAATCGCATTTGCATCAAATGTCAGCTTCGCATTTTTCACATAATGAATAATCTGAGGATTGCTGATTACAACGCCAAGACGACATGCAGCAATCGAAAACAACTTTGAAAATGTACGCAAAAGCACAACATTTTCTTCATTCAGTGCATATTTTAAGAAAGTATTTGGATAAAAATAATGATACGCTTCATCAATAATAACGATTGCACCGACTTTCTTTGTTTTTTCGATTACCTTTTCCAATTCATCTTCAGTGTAAACATTGCCGATAGGATTGTTTGGATTTAATAACACTACAATTCTAGTATTTTCTGTAATGGCATCTAAAATTTTATCAATCGAAATCGTCATATCCGGCTCATATGCAACTGGAACATGATGAAGGCCAAGAATGCTGCAGTTTACCCAATACATTTCAAAGCTTGGTGCAACTGTGACAACATCTTTTCCTTTTTCACCAAATGTCTCTAACAGATAACGTATTCCCATATCAGAACCATTTACTGCTACTACATTTTCATATGATGCGCCAATATAGGCTGCATACTTATTCAAGAAGCGATCCGGCTCTGGATATATCGAAAGAAATTCTGGTGTAATCTCTTTTAATACGCTGTCTACAAATTCCTTTGGCAGTCCCTCCGGATTTTCATTCATATCATAGCGCAGATAATCATAACGGCCCTGCTGCGGAAAAACGCGATTTGTATTTTTAATATGTTCATCTACATAATACATAATTTGAAAACCATCCTCTCATAATGTAACAATTTTTTCTCTTATTTTTATTGTACTACAGATAATCAAAACATACAATAAGAAAAATCATCATGAATCCCACCTTCTTTACATATCAGTTATTAAAAAGGTATCAGGTGTCCTTCCATGTTCAATTTTCAAAAAGGTGTCTTTCATCCATTTTCTTTCAAAACTCTTTTAATTTCTGCTGCTTTTTTGCTTCTTCTGCTTACCGCTTTTACACTTCCCGCCGCCGTAATGGTAAGCACTACCCAAGGTTCTCGAGAATTGCCAATTTATTGTGTTCAGACTGATCAAAAGAAAATTGCGCTTACATTTGACGCAGCCTGGGGCAATGAAGATACAGCTGATCTTTTGTCAATTCTGGCACGAAATCAAATTCATGCTACCTTTTTCTTAACAGGAAGCTGGGTAGATGCCTATCCTGATGATGTCAAGGCAATTGCTGCTGCCGGACACGATATAGGAAATCATTCACAGACACATCCAGAGATGAGCACACTTTCAAAAGAACAGATCCGCGATGAGTTAATGCAGGTACACAAAAATGTAAAGGAACTGACTGGTCAAAATATGTGCTTTTTCAGACCACCTTATGGCGACTACAACAATCTTTTAATACAAACAGCAACAGAATGTGGATATCTTAGTATTCAGTGGGATATTGATATACTTGTATAATAAAGAAGTGCATTTTTCTCACTTACCTTTGACCACATAGTCCAAGCTAATCCAACCAGCACCGGACTTGAGCTTGCCCCAACGTTTCGCACCTTTTCCTGTCGCCTCTTCCGTGATCGTCAATGACATCTTTTCTCTGATCTGGCCCGCAATCGGTGCATCTGTGCTTGGCCACTCGCGGATGTTGAGCGCATGATCCGGAATTGATGCCGGATCTACCTTGACCATATATGGCTTAATTACGGTTGTGTAATTCAATCCAAAGCCCTGCTGAATTCCTGCCACAATCGCTGCTGCGATCTTGCTCTTATTAACTAAATACCAGTCAACATCATCTCGATCAGAGATAAAGCAATTCTCCAGAACTGCGTGTGATACGCCCTGAGCGCGAATGCGGCTCTGCACCAACAGACCGGAAGGCCACTGGCGTTGACTGACCACTACACCGTCCCATGCCTGGCAGCTTCCCAACGAGTACAAGTTGAACAGGATCGCATCTTCCACCGAATGACCTGTTTCAGACTGGTCAATGTATACCATGCTCCCCTTCTTGATGCCATCACCGCTCTGATCAGCTGTTGCGGATGCGTTAAAATGCACCTCTAAAACATAATTGTAGGCGGACACGTCATACTGACCACCATTTTTAAAGTAAGAGTAGTGGTTGCGATCTGGTGCAACATCACACGGTACACCAGCTCTATCAGCTGCAGCTTTGATCAGATCTCGCAGCTCACGAGTTAAGTTTGCCTCCTGATATCCGTTTCCTACTGCCCCCGGATCCCATGATCCGTCGGAATTTCTGCCGTGTCCGGCCATTACTAATAATCTAAAACTCATCTTCTTTTCCTCCTTCTTTTTTCCAAAATAGAAGTGTCCCCACTTATTTGATATGGAATCACTGCCCAAATAGTCATAGGCTGCGTACAAGTTTGCAAGCTTTTCTTTGTCAGGATTACCATGCCCATCGGAGTACTTCGTGTAACTCCGGAACTGCAAAATCTCTGCATCCTGAAAGCGTCGCTCTCCCTGCTCAAAAACAGCCTGCGCCGCCTGAAGGCACTGTGGATCGTACTGATCTGAAGGTGTCGTGAACGCAGATGCCAGGCAAGCATCTAAGTCTTTGTAGGACGGTAGTAAATCATGGATACACTGGGCAATGGCAAGCAAAGCATTGTAGTTCTTTCCAGAGAAAATTCCGCCTTCGGCATATATCACTTTTGCAATTTTTATTAGTTCTGATGTTGTCATTTGACTGTTCCTTTCTTGCGCTATTTATGCGCCGGCGCAAAAAAGGAGAGCCGAAGCTCTCCCATAAAAATATTATTCATCATCCTGACTTTGGTTGATTGCCTTGTCCGCAACTTCGAGACCTTTGGTTAAAATGCGAGGTACCTTATACCCCATTTCCACAAAATTTTCCAGGATTGATCTTAATTCGTTTACGATCAGGGACGCAAGCACAAACCAGCCCAGTAGTACTGTGATCTGTAGGTTGATGCCGAGTGTTGCTCCGATCTCAACAAAAACCGCTGATGCGCCAAAAGCTACGGCGATCATTAGCCAATAGCCTAACTTTTTTAAGACTCCCTTCCAACCTGCAGAGGAGCTTTCTTTATGTGCCAATCTTGATTTGGCCCAGCCCGTCAACCAATCTGCCAAATTGAATGCCAAGAATAACGCGAATAGCAGCCAATGTTCTCCGAAGATATAACTGAGCACAGCAATCACAGCACCTATAATTGCATTATATGTATCTAATACTTTCATAACTTTTTATCCTTCCTTTCTGTTTCGAATCCAATTTCACAGCATAAAAATACCCCCCCTGATGGGGCTGCTCTAATGTAAACCATATTTTCTCCTAACAAAAATACCGTGGGCATTTTACCCACGGTACTCCTTATATATAGGTTTTTCCCTACCATAAATCCTCTAAAATGCCGATAGTTGCATCGGTAAAAGTTTTCTCAATCCCGCATAAAATAAGGCTTTTTTAACAATTTTCTTTCCTCTCCCAGTTGTAACACTAAAATTTCGCTTTATGAGCCGCCCTAGTTGTTCCTAGTTGCTCCTAGTTGTTCCTAGTTGTCGTTTTAAGGTAAAGCTTCAATTTTCATCCTAAAAAGGTCAATAGTGCACCTTTTGATACCTTCAAAGGTAAAACAAACTATAGGTTTTCTGCATCTTTTACATTTTTGTGCAATTGTAGCCCTTATAATCGAATTCCCTAATTGCTCCTAGTTGTTCCTAGTTGTCGTCCTAGTTGCGCCTAGTTGTCATTCTGGATCACACGTTAATAGGTAACAATTTTTTCCTAAAAAAACAGTATTATTTCATTGTTTAAATAGTTCTCTATTCCGCATAAAATAACGTTTTTTTTATACTTTTTTCGGCCTCCCTAATTATAGCGAGTTAATTTTGTGCTTTTATCTTCCCTAATTATTCCTAATTATACCTAATTATAGTCCTAATTATAGCTTTTCCTGCTTTTCTTCAATTTCTGCGCCTAATTATACCTAATTATAACTTTTCTACGGTAGTGATTCCGCTCTGATATAAGCCATACGCATTCCCTCCCATAAAAAATACCGCAGGCTCTTTGCCTACGGTAATCTTTTAAATCATGTAACCTGAGGTCTAACTTTTACAGGAAAATTTCGTCATTGGCTTGCCCGTCATTTTGAATTTTTCCCAACAACTTATTTACCTGATCCTTCAACTTGTCTACGTTGGTTGCGATGAATCCATCTGACTGGACATTACTCAATTCATACACTCTGCCATTTCTGAGCTTGTCTAGCCTACTAGCTATGTCCGCCAACTCACTGGTGTATCGCTCTTCGATCTTGTAATCCAACTTGCTCATCGTTTTCTCCTTTGCTCATTTGATATCTTCATTGTACCATCCCATCTGCTATAGTTCAATTATTTTCACCAACTTTTTCTCATAAATCTTGCAAATCCATTTACCGTATGGTAGAATGAGCCAAAAGATAAGCCCGTTAGGGCATTGAAACGCCCTCTTTAGTTAATTAAAAATTGCAGACATGTTGCGAATATAATCATCATGAATTGATTTTACCGCATCATTATAAGCCACAAAATCATGCATATTCATACACAGAGCTTTACCATTCTTAACCAGCTCTGACACATGAGATACTACTTTCTCAAAAGCCTCTTGTGTAATCCAATCTGCGTCATATCCAAACGTATGCATAAATGGCATAATAAGTGGCACATTTCCATCCACAAGAGAATCTATTGTGGCATTAAATTCGTCAGCGCCATTATAACTGCCTAAACCAATAGGAACTACGATTCTTGTGCCATACGAATTTTCATACATTGATTTTCCTTTCAAAACTCCATCTTTAATAAACCCAGTACAACGCACATAATCAATCTTATAAGAGGATAATATCTTTTCCATTGTGTCTGAGTATTTATGTCCACTACAAGAAATCATAGTTGGATTATATATACCGACAGCTTCCAATCCACCCAATTTTTCTGCAATGTTTGCAGTTAATTTTTGGATTCCATCTTCCGTTGAATAATCCCATGTATGGTTTCCAAGATAAGGCGATATATCATATCCCATTTTAATGAGTTCTTTTGTAATTTCATAATTATTTGTCGCTGTCTCCACAACATTTCCAGCAAAACCATATTTTTTTAATATTGTAAAACGAGCATCAATCTCAACCACTTGGTCAAAGTCAAAAACTATAACAGGGAGATTTTTTCCATCGTATGCTGATTCGTTATATTTTAAGAACTTTTTTTCAAACCGACCGTTAAATAGTTTAAAATTCACATTGGAGAAATTACTTGTTTTAGATTCGCCACGTACGTAAGCGACGTTTTCTGGAATGATATATCCTACTTTTACACCATTCACGTTGAATACTGACGGACTCAGTAAAGAAACGTATTTACCATCCTTATCATAGGTTGCTAGCTGACCAAAATTGACTAAATCACCATTTTCGACAAAATAATATGTACTATTTTGTGTCACTGGGATAGCCCTGAACGTATAATACCCGTCTGATTTATAACTGTCATTGATTGTTTGACCAGCCCAATTTGAGGATCTTTTATTTTCTATAACGGATGAGTTGTCGAGTAAGTTTTTGGATAATTCTATTCCATTTACAGATTCGCTTAAATCTTTTACATTTTGTCCATTTTCATTTATTTTTTCTTCTAATTTTATGAGATTTGATATTTTCTTATCGGGTTTGTATTCTTCATGTTTGCTTGGCAATGGTTTGTTTATTGATAGCATAAAATCAGTAGTGTACGTAGCATTTAAAGCACTGGAATACAGCCTAAGAAAGTGTGCAGAATCGACAGTAATAGTATGTTCTTTATTACCATCATTGAAATGTTCTTGCAGTACACCATTAGCATCGTATATACATAATCCGCAATATGCAGAGGTTGTGTAGATTATATCTCCTTTTTTTACATCCCATATCTGATTTGATACAAACCCTTTTGCCGAATCTTGATAAGATTCTAATTTGCTAATTCCAATATCCTGCTTTAATATTTTTCCGCTTGTTATGTTTGTGTAATCAAAAACATTTGTAGACCCTTTTTCAATTGTAAATGTGATAGACTCTACATTGCCTAAATCTGACTGTAATCCAGAGATTTTAACCTCATTTGTAGTTATCTTCTCACGGTCTGCTTTGATCTCCTCCGCTGTTGCGGATGCCTGATTTGCGGCATTCTCAGCTTTGGTGGTAGCCGTATTCATCTTTTCTACTGCGGATCCGATCACTGCTGCCACATCGTCATCTGCAGCCTGATCATCTCCTGTCTTTGGACGCCACTTAACCGGAATTGTGATTGTGTATTCCGTCTTTCCGCTGCTTCCCGATACAATGTACACATACGCCATGATGTTATAATTCCATGGCTTAATGTTGCTCCGAAGGAGGCTATTCGGAATCAAAACATCTGTCACATCCTCAACCGTTTCTCCAATTGAGGATGGCAGCGCTTCTGACATACCGTCTACAGCAAACTGCACGGCAACATATCTCGGCAAGCTCAATCCCTTAATTCGCAACACTTCGCCATAGTCATACTTCTGTAAGCTTGTGGTTATTGCTGTTTTCTGCCCTTCTTTAAATAATGCTGTAACCATTTTTACTTCTCCTTTTCAAGTTCTTTCACTCGAGCGGTAAGCGCCTTTACGGCCCCGATCAGATCTGATATCAGCTCGATATAACCCAATGCTCCATACTCAACCTGCTTTGACTTTCCATCTGGCTGCTTCTCCCAGCGCAAAAACTTGCCGAGCAGCGCGCAATTTTTGCTCTTGATAATAGGCTCAACGTCCTGATATATGAGGCCATAGTGATACATCTCGTCCTGATCAGCACTGTATCGGTACGCTGCTGGGCGAAGCTTATTGATAAATGTCAGGCTCGTCTCTTCATCCAGATACTGCACCTTATCTTTCAGACGCGCATCCGATGCGGTATTAACTACGGCAACATTAAGCGTACAACTCTGCGGCGTATCTCCATCTCCTTGTCTCTTACCATACATACTTATCACGTTGGAGCTGCTCTGCTCGATACGTGCTGTATAATCAGCAGTTTGCTGATCTATGCTTTCTGCTAAATGGAAATCTATGTAAGGTGTATGAGCTGCTGAGTCATTATTTCCAAATATTTCTAACCCGTAATCAACAAAGATCGCCTTGTCGAAGTACACATCCTGATCCGTATATGCCCCATCTACAAGCTTTCCATTTCGGGACGATATTGGTCCTAGTCGAAAACGACCATCTGTATTGATAAAGCCTTTTCCAACCTTTAAAATACCATTGTTGATCAAGACCTCACCTGTCTTCATATCTACACAAAACAGCGTATTGCCTTCTCCGTCCGATACTAGAAGCTTTCCAGTTTTGATGTAGGTTGCATCGAGTCCAATCAAGTAAATTTTCTCCAAAATTGCAGTTCCATCCCAACTGAGTCCGTTGTAACTGTTTCCACCATCTGACGAGAATAAAATTCCTGCATCATTTACCTGGATAATCGTGTACGATTCCTCTAAGGTCTTCTTATCATGCAGGAACCAATTGTGTGCTCCATCTTTTCCAATATCCGTAACGTACAGACCAGATGCCTTTCCCATCTTGTCTACAAGGTCAGCGATGGCCTTTTTACGGGCTTCCCGTTCCAAGTTGATTATTTCCTCAATCTTGGTATCTGTGTCTCGTCTGGCTGCATCTGCGCTTCCTGTGTAGGTTTTGAGCGTATTACCGACTGTGATTTTATAATCTGATCGGTCTAACAGATTTCTGTCCAGCGTCACAATAGGGCTTCTAAAATCTAACTTATGACGTACACTGATACACCTTACATTCTTCATGAAGCGAAAAGACTCAACTTTGACGCCTGTTCCTGACAGATCTGCCGCGGTCACTGTGATTGATTCAACCGACTTGAGTGCTTCCTTTAGATCTTCCTTACCCTTACGAAGCAAATTCTCTGGAAGAGTCACATCTTCATGCTCTATAGTCTTAAGAACCAGACCATACTTTGATACCACGTCATCGTCCTGCACATAATCTTTTCCACTGTTGACTGATTCAATGGTCAAATACTTTTCTTCTCCATCCTCAGCTTCCTGCTTTTTCCCAAGCGGAATCACTGCTGTGGCAAAGCCAGAATCAATCTCTTTTACCTGGTCAATGTCAATGACGTTTTCTCCATATTTAGCTGTCTGCTCATTATTCTCTCGAATCTCTGCCAGACAGTCCAAGTATGTCACACCATTTTCCCAGCGCTCCACCAGAAAACAGTCCATCTTGTCAAGAAGCTTCTCTTGCAGTTCTTCCCAAGTTGATGGGTAATGTATATTGGACCTGACAACATAATCGTTTGGATCTGATACTGTAACATTCCCCACAACAAATTGACGCTCTTTCTCGACCTGCGCGTTATGCTGCGTGATCAGGAAGGTAAAATACTCTCTGGGACTTCCGGAGAATTCGTATGGGCGAACGATCGTATCATTGAGATATGCCAAATCGCCTTCTGCTGTGTGCTCTGTATCTCCCCAAAAGTCAGGATTGTTTTTGATGATACGACCCTTAAAAAGCGTCTCATCATCTTCTTTTACTGTTACTCTGGTGACTCCCGGAGTGATTGCCAAGTCTGCATATTCATGGTCTGTTGGAATGATAAATTTCAGTGTTCCAGCCTTGTTTTTAGCCTGGCTTAACTCTGCTTCCTCCAACTGCAGCTTTTCAATACGAGGATCATAAATCTTTTTAGAATCGGAATATATTGTGATCATAATGATGCCTCCTGGTAACTTACTGCAACTGTTCCTGTACCAATAAATTCAAGCAGGTTTTCTCCTGCCGTGAAGATGATCTCCGAAATACTATTTTCTCCAGATGCAAGAGTATATGTCTTTCCGGAAAAAGTCACTGTCATGGTGGCGCTGCACTGAATGTCCGGAATCACGTTTCTCTGCAGGTTGTAGCAAAGCAGCTCGGTCTTTCCAGACACAGTAATTTCTCTGTATGTCAACTCTCGTTTGTATCGATACGGATCATAGGTGATCGTAAGCTCTACAGAAGACCAATGACCATCACATGACTCTTTCACAGAGATTCGCCCGCTTAAATAGAAATCCAGATCATATGGAAAAACAATCTGGCACTTCTTTCCATGACAAAGCTGCTTAATGCACATTGTCTTTTGATAATGTTCTGGCATGTCGGCTTGCTTTGACAATTTAACCTGCATGATTCCTGACTTATATCGGATAATGCCGTCCTGCTCTGTATAATCCAAACTGCCATCCATGCCGGTGATGTCGATATATTTTGTCTTTGGTGTCGGAGCGGTTCGGATAATGATGGTTTCGATATCGTATCCATAGTCTTCCAGAAGATCTACACTATTGATCATCAATCCTTCCATCACATCACCCCTCTCTGATTCATCTGTGCGTACTCTTGTAATCCGGCATTGATACGACTTGTCATCACTTTGCCGACTTTCTTGCCATCTAAGCGCACATCCATCCCATCTATCGCAGATGCTACAACTTCTCCCAACCGATCATAATCAAAGTCTGATGAGCCCGTCTCCTGCGACTCTGGAGCTGATCGCGCAACAGTCTCCATGGTAGACTCCGTGGCTCTCTGTGCCAGTTCTGCATCCATGGTATAAGATGCCTGACGGATCTGATCGACTGCCCAGCCTAGATCAAGATCGGGCAGAAGCACATCTTTAAAGCCATCCAATGTTGCATCTGCTGTATCGACTGCAGCTTCCTCAACCTGTTCTTTCCCCTCCTCAATACCGCCTGCCCATCCTTCAGGAACGTAAAGTGCATCGGCTTTTGCTGCTGCGGATGGTGAATGAATCTGAGCGGTTGCGCGGAATGCGGCAAGAGCCGCTCGTGCTGAGCTAGCTGCAGCTGCTGCTACACTGCCCTGTCCAGCATATATGCCTGCCGCAAAGCCCTCTGCCAGATATCTTCCAGCGCTCTCGGACTGTCCTCGGTAATCACGAATCTTTTGAATATACTTGTCGGAAAGTTTTGTCGCGGTTTTGGCGGTGTCTACAGAACCAAGGCCAAGATTCATCGCATGGCTGACTGCAAAGCCGTCTGCCCATGCCAGAGCTGTTCCTGCCACCAGAACACCTAAAAGTGATGCCAGAAGATCTCCTGCTGTTTTGGCAGTATCTGCAGATCCCAGACCATCATCGGTTGCATTGGAAATGTCAACTGCAGTATTCTCTGCATTTTCTTTTTGTGCCTCTGCACCGGTAATGTAACCTGCTACGTTGTCGGAACCAATCTGTGTTGTCGCGTCTGTATCAGTCAAGCCGTCCTCTGTTGCTCCTGCGAGTGAAATTGCAGTTGTTGACACTTCTGGTTGCTTTGACTCAGCACCAGTAATGTAACCAGCAATGTTATCGGAACCAATTTTTGTTGTTTCATCCGGTATCGTAAGCTTGTCCACAAAATCATAGGCAATTGATTGGAGAGATTCATCTACCTGCGGACGTTTTGAATCTATTCCGTAGGCAGTGGCCTGAGTTGCGTCCTGAGCGGTTTGCTGAGCGGTGCTTATAAGATTTTCGGCAAATTGGTTATATCCGGTTTCGGCCTCTGCATTTTCATCTGCAATAATCGTTGACACATTATAATACTGCCGCCAATTTGCATTCAAATCTTCTATGTACTGTACATTTCCTGCGTTAATCTCTTGAGCAATTGCAGCCACTAATGAAGCTGATTGAGGACCTAGATCACGCAAATATTGAACAAATCCAGCATCTAACGCCTCAATTGAACCAGTTGAAACATCTTCTACACCTTTGGTCAACGCGCTTAAATTTTCTGAATAGCTAGTCATACCATTGACACAAGAAGCGAAGTTTTCAAGAGCCTTGGCAGCCGTGATTTCCGAACCAGATGACCATTCATTGTAAAGATCAAGCTGTCCCATAATAGACGACATTGCACTTTCGTATACACTGTCATAGGTTTCTTCCAGTTTTTTAAAGTACTCTGAAACCTCCTGAGTTGTCTTGTAGGTCTGACCCGCATACTCAATTTCTGAGGTGAGCAAATCTTCGTTAACTGTAATTGCACCTTTCTTTGCATCTGTGCCATCTTCTACCGCATCTTTCTCATCTTTCTGAGCATCAGTTTCTTCCAGAATTTGTTTTTTTACTTCTTCTGCTGCTTTTTCATATTTTTCTTTTGCTTCCTTAGCTTCTCCCAACGTTCTTGAGCTTTTTTCCACCTGATCATTTAATACTTCCATAGATAACGATAGATCTTCCAATTCTTCATCCGTGTTACCTGTAAGATCATAATAATCTTGTAGTGTTTCTACAAGTTGGTGGTTCGGTCCCAAAAGTTCATCTACTCTAGCATTCCATTTTTCTTGGGCTGCTGTTAGTCCATCCTGAGCCGTTGTCGTTTCCAACATCGAATTTGCAAGCGCTGTGTATACTTTTTCTTTAGCTTCTTGCGTAGCCTGCAGCATTATTTGCTTTTCTTCGTTTTCAATCAGCTTTTTGATTTCATCGTTTGCGAGCTTTATGCTTCCCTTTTCTTCATCGTATGCTTCTGCAAGCTCAGGAATTGATCCGGATAATTCGTCTACTATTTTTTTTAGTTGGAATTTTTGAAACTCATTTTTTTCTTCAACACTATTCAATTCAATAAGCGTATCTTTATAATATTCTAATTTTGATACATCTTCTGTAGCCGTATCCACCGTCTTTTCTGCTGTGTCCATTGCCTTTTCCAGATTATCTATTGCTGCATTGATCTCGTCAATGTACTCCTGCATTTCAGTTTTCGCTGGTGAAATCAAATCCGTCAATCCCTTAAACATGCCTGTCGCCATATCAACCACGGTACCAGCCGGACCTGAAATGTAATTGTATGCTGCAATACCAAGACCTTCCAGAGCGGATCCCGCAGCGGTGATCTTGCCCTGAAGATTGTTCTGCATTGTGTCAGCCATATCAGATGCAGCACCGCTAGAGTTACGCAGTTCTTCCTCGTAGCCAGCAATCTTATCAATGCCTTCATTAAGAATTAAGTTTAAACCTGTGATTGAATCAGAAGTAAACGTTGATGCCAGAGCGGCTGCCTTCTGAGCATCGCCCATGCCTTCTGTTGCTGCATCAACATCTGTGATGATATCAGTAAGATCTCTAAAGTTCCCCTGCACATCCATAACAGCCACGCTGGTCTCTCCGATCTGGATCGCACCCTCATCCATCTTGGCTGTAAGATCTCGCATGATCGCAGCCAGCTGAGTACCGGCTTCTGATCCCTTCTTACCCTGGTTGGCCATACCTTCGAGGAGCGCCGTTGTTGTCTCAATGTCCTGTCCACTCGCATTAAGATTAGCGGCACAATTTTTGTATGCCTCTCCCAGCATCTCAGCTGTGGTATTTGAATGTGCCTGAGCATATGCCAGCATATCTGCCATATATGTGGCCTGATCTGCTTCCATACCGAACGCACTCAAATAATCTGTAACCATATCAGATGCAGCAGCCAAATCCATACCAGATGCAGCAGCAAGCTGAATAACACCATCAACTGCACTAATGGACTGCGATACATCCCAGCCAGCGAGACTCATATATTTGAATGCCTGCGAAACTTCAGTGGCGCTAAAACGGCTAGTGCTACCAAGCTGCTTTGCTTTTGCTGACATCTTCTCTAGTTCTGCACTAGTAGCACCAGAAATTGCCTGCACTTCAGACATGGATGCTTCAAAAGCGCTTCCAACTTGGACAACATATTGTGTTGCTTGCTTCACTGCTGCCGTGATTGCAGCTGCACTTACAAAACCTGCGATCACCTGTGTAGCCTTGCTGACTGCTGCATCAATGCCGGTACAACTTGAATCAATCTCTGTCTCTGCTTCTCGAAAGCTTTCACTAAGCCCTGATGTATCTGCATTGACTCCAACCTGATCTGTCGCCTCTTCAATGTCCTGAATAGAATCTACGATTTGATTTGCACTCTCATCCACAGATTCCGAAACAGTTTGAAGATTTTCTGCGATTGGTGCTTCACTGACACCCTCTCCCATTTCTTCCAGAGATTGATCGACTTCTTCCACCGCATTGGTGATCTGATCTGCCCCCTGCTCCATGACATCCTGCGCATGATCCATTCCCGTCCCAAGCTCAGTTCCCACATTCTGGCCCATTGACGACAAACTCTTATCTAACTGTTTGGCTTCGTTTTGAGCGTTTTTTCCAAAGTCGTTTATTTTTCTTTCCGACTCCTGAAGACCAACCTCAATCCCTTTTTGGTCCACGCTGGTTTCAATTTTTACTTTTCCATCAGCCAAGCTCTCTCACCTCCTTCATGCGCTGCTTTACATATTCTTTCATTCGACGATTGCGCTCTGAAAGTTTCAAGGTTATGCCTGTTTCCTCACCTTTTATCTCATATTTCTTTCTCATCTTCGCATAAAAGGATTTCTGTTGCTTTGACATGCCAGATGTATCTACAGTTCGATACATCATCACCTTGCTGAGTTTACAAGTATCTGGAAGGTTCTCCATAAGTGCACAGAACTTCCACCAGTGTATTGACATTTGCTGTGTCAAATTAATCTGGTATACCTGCAAGAAAGCACTCCAAATCAATCGGCTGTCTACGCAATAATCAATTGCTCTGGTATGTCTTCGAAAACGTCCTCTGCGTTCTTCCTGCTCACTCTGTTCTTTTCCACAACGAAAAAACCACACAAGCTTTTCGATTGCCTGTGTGGTCTGTTTTGGTGGATTGTCGCCATAAAAGATTGTCAATGCTGACATGACACGCTGGGTATCACTTAATTCTTTATCATGCATTATCTGATCAATTAAAAGGATGGCACGGAAATCTGAATCTACCGGATATTCCGTGCCATCTACTAACACCTTGTCAGGTAGCTGTTCCAGGAGCCAGTTCATGCTTTTTCACCGCCTCTACCAGTTTTTCATACTTCTTTGCCTTGCAGGTTCTTCGCACGATATCCAGTGCCTGTTCTGCTTTAATCTGATCGAGAAAATCATAGTAGGCTTTCTCAGCTTCCTGAACATCCTTGCAGCCTTTCAGCACGTCAGTCTTGGTTGCATCAATGAAAAATTTACGGTACACACCGATTTGCCACCGGATAAACTCGGACATTAAATGTCCTGTCTTTTTATATTTTTCATTAGCATCGGCCATGTTGCTGACAGCTTTCTCAAATCGCTTGGCATCCTCCAAGCGTGTATGTTTAAAATCAATCGTCTTACCGTAAACCTTCATGCTGCCTCCTTACTCTGCTGACCAGGTATACTCTGTCGGCTGGCTGCCCACCTTACGAAATTCAATATCAATACCTGCAGAATCACCTGCATTTCCAGATCCATCGTTCTTTACCACAATTGTGACCTGACCCTTCTCACCAAGACCAGTCAAAATATTGAAGTAGATATAGTTGGTGACAACTGCATTGCCTGTACCATACTTGATTTTGTTGCTGAGGCAATAGTCCTGTGCCTCATCTCCAATATAGCGATCACCTGTCAGAGTGAAGGTTCTCTGTGTTCCAGTCTTCTGTGTTGACTTTCCGGCACGGATATAGGTCTTATCTGATGTTACCGGATTTAAATTGGAATCAAGTCCTGCAATGCCCAACTGAACCACTGCATATTCTGGTTCCTTGGTTGCAACAGCTGCCGTCGGATCCAGATCAATTGCAAAAACCATATCATCATTTGTCACCCAACCGGTATATTTCGCATTTGGTGTAACTTCTGCCATCAATTCTGATAATTTCATTTTCTAACCTCTCTTTCAAAGTAAATGACGCGGCACTGAAACATGTATCGCGCCATTGTCTGCTCCATATTGACACCTGCCAAATTCGGCATGTTCTGGAGCGTCTCTATTTTCTGTATCTCACAGGTATCCGGGAAATCCGGATATTCTTTTGCGCGGTTCTTCTGATCTACCCAGTCCATAAGGCTTTGGGCAAATTCCATCGCCTGCAGATTCACATCATCTTTATAAGAGCTGTATTCCTTTGTCACGATGATCGTAAATCCGTATTCTTTTATCGCTCCGACACGAATATAGCGTTTCTTAATTCGATCTGCGTAGTCCGTCAGGAAAGCAACTGAATTTAACTCATCATCTGAGAAATTAAAATTCATCTCAGCTGATATTTCTTCGATCTTCGGTTTAAAGAACGAAATCATTGCTCGGTGCTTGTTGTTCATATTAACCTCCTGACTTTAGATAGTTTTCATAGGCCTGCGCCAGATGATCTCCACGGGCAACCATCATTGCCTTGTCCCAATGTGATGTCGCTTTTGGATGCGGAAATGAACTGTATTTTAATCCTCTGCCAGTGGGAACCTTTGCGATTCCTGGTCGAGACCAGTAAAGACCTTCGCCATTTGTAAATGCACCTTTCTTTGTTGTCGGATCAACGTATAACTTTCCCTCGTACTGATAATGAGCGTATGGAGAATTGTACTCTACAACCCCGTGATCATTCTCTGTGTAGACACTAACGTTCTGGGTAAGAAGCAGGTGCCTTGCTGGAATATATGGAATCATCAAGCGTTCGGCCTCACTTGCTAAAAAAAGAAGGTTGCCACGATCATGGCAGCCACTTGCATCCTCTGCAATCTGTCTTTTTGATTTTGTCCAGTCGAACGAAAATTTCATTTCATCAGCCTCCTACACGATAATGCTTATCCACAAGATGTTTTGTGTTATCCACGGTCTTGCTGATAATAAAGTCATCTGGCGCATACTGGCGAAGCACCTTTGTGATATTATTTGTTGCCGGATCAATCTCTTCTGGACAAATCCCCTTTACCACAAGATCTCCTGCTGACAGTGTAAAACCTACCTGATCCTGTTTCCACTTGTGATACGGTCGGTAAGATGGATTCTTTGGAATTCGAACAGTGTATTCCGGCCGAAGATCCATCTGCAAGAAGGTCTGTTGATTTGCACCAGCTGAGCGGATCATCGCACTGTTATAGCTGCATCGCTCCAACACTGTTTTCTTCCAGTGTTCCTTTTTATCTGGAGAGTCGGCTGCTTTGAGACGATTATAAATTGTGACCGTATCACAGTAGTTCGGATTCATTTTAGCCCCCTGTACATCAATCCTGTGTTACAGAGGTACTGCGCGATCAGGCGCCGCACTTCCTTCATTTTGCCTGTTTCAGTCAGCGTTGAATTTGACAGATCTACCGTTCCACTCTGACCATCATTTGACCAGGATGCTAATGGACCTGCCAGACCGCTTTCCTGCTGCTCGGTCTTAGCCTTATCTGCCTTATACAGCACCTCTGCCACCGCACAGGTACACAATTTTACCTCTTCCGGTGGCTCTGGCATAACCTTGACTCTTCCAAAGGTGTACAAATCAACCTGTGCTCTGGCCTCACGCTCCCAGTACAAAAAAGATTCCTCTGGTACTACTGGGGATTTCCCCAGCAGGTATCCAGATGTGTAAAATTCATAATCTGCGTACATAATCTCCTCCTGATCAGGACTGTGTTGCAAGTGTAATCGTCTTATTGACAGCAGCTGCGTCTACAACAACAGTTTCTGTCACCGATACGCATCCCTTCATAGAGATTTTTGCTGTGTAAGTACCTGGGCGCAGATTGAACTCTGCCTTGCCATTATCATCAGTTGTGAGGATTGCTCCACCTACATTGATACGTGCTCCTTTACGTGCCTCCGGGCTTTCTGCAGCTCCATCAGTTACTGTGAAGGTAACTTTCTGCGTTGGTGTCGGTGTTCCTGGCTCCAGGTAAGCAAATGCACAACCGGTACGGTCCTCATTTAAACGAGTTGCCGGATTTGGAAGCGCCCAACCCATACGGAATACGATACGCAATGCAGTCATATCCTGCTGTGCCAGATTATAGATGATCTCTTTCGTGTCTGGATCCTGAATAACGCCCTGATCCAGAATCTTTACTGTAATATCCTGACGAATTGCATATACTGCCTGACTAAAGTCGCCAACAACCAGCTGCGCAATGTTGGCATAAAATGCTCCATTCTCAGGAAAAGTAATCGCTGCTCCGTCCAGTGAATATCTTGCCACATCCTGCATGTTGCTCTTGAAGATCGGCTGTCCAGTTTTATCACGAAGACCACGCAGCTTAGACTTAAAGTTCATTGGTGCTAATGCACCAGTTACACCGTATCCGTCATCCTCGACCTTTGAAAAAACACCATTCTCTCCCAAAATCAGATCATAATAATCTTTTCCGGTTGTCGGAGATACATTGTTTCCTGCCTGACGTGCTCTGGAAATGATATCTAATCCCCACTCTGCCGGACGGTTATCGCCAAAAATAACGGCTGCATCTACCTTCTGGCCGATTGCCTCCATGACACGCGGAGTAACTTCACCGAAGATATCAAACTCCGCATCAGAAAGTACAGCATCAGAGATCGGAACGATTACGGCCAACTCTCCTGCGTTAATAAAGACATTATCCCATGCCTGACGGGTTGTCTGCTTCATTCCGGTGTCACCATTCACCCAATATGCGGTTGGCAGAAAGTCCAAAACGCGCATTCTTGTCTGATTGGATGTCATTTTGGGAAGCTTTTTTGCCATACTAAGGAACACGGAATGCTTTGGTGCATCCTGAAAAATATTGGATGCAACCTGTTCGCGGATAATTGCCTCCGCGTCGGCTCTGTTTGTGATATTTACTGCCATTCTTTATTCTCCTTTTCCGAGCAGGGATCTCAGTGCTTCGTTTGCCTGCTCTCTCTTTGTCTGTGCCTCTGGATTAATGCCAGAGGTTACTGAAACCACATGCGGTGTTTTCTTTTCAGCCTGGAACAAATAATCATTGTCTTTCTTTAGGGTATCCAGTGCTGCTGTGATATCCTGCTCCTGATTCTTGGATGCCTTTAGAGTATCCAGATCAAGTAATGCTCGGATTGCCTTCTCATTGCGTCCTGATGCTTTTCTGATTGCCTCGTTAATCGCAGAATCAAATGCATAGTCGGAACGAATCTGAGCAATCTCTGTATCCTTTCCCTTCAGCTGATCTTTCAACTCTGTAATCTTCGTCTGAAGACCAGCTGCATCAATACCTTCCATTGCCTTTAAGGATGTCTGAGCGGTATCCAGCTGAGTCTTATAAGAATCTCTTTCCGCCTTAAGCGGATTCAATTCCTTACCATACTCAGCCATGACGTAATCGACCTGCTCTGCTGTCAGTCCCTTTGCTGTTAAATCTTCTCTTCTCATGTTTCTGTCCTTTCTTCTACTCCTGTTTTTACGCGTGTGAGCCGCGAAGTCTTCGGCTGTTTAACGCCTGTCCGGCGGCGAAAAAAGCATAAAAATAACACGCATTGCTGCGTGCTTGTTAACGGTTTTCCTCATTGATTTGTGCTGGCGCAAATTACTCCTCATAAATCACGTCAAGCCCATACGCAACTGCCGCACATTGCTGTACCATTCATCTGTAAAAAGTGTATTTACAATCTCGTAGCCTTTCTCCTTTAATGTTGCAATCGCCTTTTCTCTGGTAGCCTTGATCTCTTCCTCGGTCTTGCCCGCCATAGGCTGTGATAACATTGCTTTCACTTGCTTACTCCTCCTTGTAACAGGTGTTAGTCACCTTCTCATAAACATCTTCATATAGTTCTCCTTTGTCACCATTATATGTATACTCTGCATACACTCCATCATCAAGCACCGTTGTAGCTACAAGGCATTTATAATTCTGCAATACCTTACTGCTCCAGACAATAACTACGTTGTGTCTGGCAATATTTATTGACGGCTTATGCTTGTGATACCACTCAACAAGCTTAGTTTCGCAGACGCTCGCAAAGTGATCTACTCCCGTAATAACCATTAGTGTTATCCTCTCTTTCTTAAAATTGGATGCAAAAATACCACCGGCCTCTCGACTGGTGGTATTAATCAATATTCAATCTTACATACCCTCTACATTCTCAATCTGATCAATGATATCCTGCAATGCTTTTCCCTCAAAGAAAGGTTCCTGCATTACTTCCTCAATGCTGTGCGCCTCCATGAAATCCTCTCCGCACCACATATCGAAATGACCAGCATCAAACGGATCTACTCCACATGCTTTTCCATTATAATCAAAAAGGACGTGTGTGCATAAACTTCCAATTCGATCTCGAAGTCTTTTTACTGTCATAATATATCTGCATTCTCCTTTCTTTCATTTTCCGTCAGCTCCCTAGTTGGCCTTCCAATAAGCTTTCCGTTCACATCATACTTATAATCATGTGCATGTTCTCCATTTTTACCATATGGATGCATTTTTGCATTTCCATGATTATTGTTGCTGATCTGCTTGAACTGCTTTCCATTTTCATCGTAATAATTTCTGTCGATTCCACCTTTCTTGCCAGTCAGCTGAGTAATACTATTCGGCTTTCCTGTCAAAGTGGTCTTTTCAACTTCAATTATATCGTGTCCAGCCGCATTTTTCAATGTTGTTGGCATTGTTTTCTTTAGTTCTGCCTTAGTTGGCGTAAACCTGCCACGTAATCCATCCTGATATACTCGCTCCATCTGCTCCGGAAGCTCCATTGCTTCTGAAAATGCCTTGTAGGTCTGCATCTGACCTTGATATTTAGCTTTTTTCAGTACAATGTCGTTCGGATCCGCGCCACCATCCTGCATCAGACGAATATCTTGACGGGTCTTTCGCATCCGAGTTTCCATTCTTCGCTGTGCTTGAAGTGCCTCGTACGTGGTGTACTTCTTGCCCAGATACTCTTTCGGAGTGTTCTCCTCTGTGATCATCTGGTCAAGCTGCTCATCCGTGTAGGTACGAACGGATACGCCAGGAATAAACGGTTTGTAATCGTGATAGCAGTTGGCCCCATGTAGTCCGGTAACAGTTCCCAGCCCACATACATCAATCAATTGCTGCATCGTCCAGACTCGACCTTGCCACGGCTGATGCGTTGGACGTGCTCCGACATGGTATGTAACCTCGTATGTGTCCGTTTTAAGCTTCTCTGCTATCTGTTCGTTAATTTTCCCCTGCACCTGCCTAAAACCGGTCATGACTGCCCTTCTGGCTGCCACATCCACTCGATTGTGCCAACCTGAGTCATAATCAATCCATCTGAGTCCTGATGTAGTCATCGTGTTGATTGTGCGTTGAAGCACTGTGTTGTAAGAGAATGCACCTGACTTAATGTCCATTATGGCTGCATCTAATGTCTGCTGGTAGAACTTCATCGTAGGCGAATACACAATATTTTTCGTTACAGGATCACGGATTGCAAAGCCTGTCGAGGCTGTGAGATTTCGGAACGTATCTTTTGTTTGACGCTTGGATGCCTCAATCACTTGCAGCAGCTGGACATTTTGCTCAAGAGGAATCTGCTCAAAGCCAGACACCTGATACTCTCGATCGTGCCCGTAATACTCTCGGTATACGTCATCCGAGAAGATCTTGTCCACCTCGTCATCTGTCTTCTCAAGCATCTCCTTAATCCATTTTCGGATCTGCTCCTCTGACTCACCTAATTGCTGCAGTCTGGAGATCTCCCAATCGGCAGATGCAGGTAAGAAACCATTCGCCTTGATGCGCTCGATAATGTCCTTCATGATACGCATTTCCAGCTCTGACATCAGCTCTACAAATGGCTGCGGAATCTGCTCAAGCTCACCCTGCGTCATTCAATCACCTCTGCCGGCTGTTGAACAGCTGCTTTTGCTTGTTCTTCTGTTTCTCCATACCACTTCATACGGTATTCCCACAACTGCATAGCTCCCATTGCCACATCCTGACGATCTTGATCTCGCTCCTTATCTGCATCCACAACGATGCTGTCATCCCAAGAAAATGATGTATTGCAGGAGCCTGACGGTGCCAAACCATACACATCACACCAGAAGCACATAGCGTCTACCAAATCTTCCAGCGCGTTCTGTAGAGCCGTCTGACAATCACTGACAAATGAATAAGACCTCTGCTTGCTGGCTCTGATCTCCTCTGCCGTCTTGTCCGTGTTATTCGGGTCTGAAAGTGTTCCATAGGCCAAATTACAGTTAAACTCAATCTTGCGCAGCTGGTTGTTTAATCCATTGAAGAATGATTCGTCTCGGATCGGCGGTGAATACGTCTCCATAAAAGGCTTGTCTATTGCCCCAGAATTGTACTCCACCGTTCGATACAATCGTTGCATTCCTGCCGGATACTCCCAGCTGTCTGTTTCTGCCCGATACTTTAATAAGCTCTGTGCTATATGAACAGCTGCTTCTTTTCCTTTGTACTCCCAGTTGATTTGAGAATAACGCTCATCTGCCTCACGAATCAAATCATCTGCTCTTGAAAAGACAGAAACACCAAGCGGGCTATCTGAATTCTTGTTATTCCCAAGTGGTACTTTAAAGTATCCGAATGGCAGCTTATCAACCCCTTCAAAGCGAATCTCCTCTGCCAGCTGCGCCCACTTCGAAACGCTTTGAATCGGTACCTCTGTTCCAAGCACACCATCTGTCCTTGAAACAAATACTCGATTGCGAATACTCATCTCCTCGCCATCAATATGATGCAACTCAATTCGGCTGTAGATCTCCTGCCCTTTTCGAAACTGATCCAGAAAGGCGCAGCGTGTGATCTGTTCCGAATCGTATTCCAATGGGAAGAACGAATCCGCCTGAATATACTGAATCGCAATTCCTTTTGCTGTTGGATATGGTTTAAAGATCATGCCGCCCTTCGCAAATGCATACTCGGTCTGGATCCGGAGCTTTTCGCACACTCTCTGATAGAATTTATCCAGATATGTGGCTCTTGAACTTCCGCTTATGTGGCTCTGAAGTTCCAGTGTCGTAAGTCTGGCAACTTCTCCAGCCACCGATGCAGGAAGGCATAGAGACTGAACCGTTGGGCTTAGCCATGGTGCTTTATCCTTGTACATGTTGCTCCATAGCTCTATCCTCCGCGCAAACTCTCCGCTGAGCACATAGTCAATCTGCTCTTCTTTATCCAGAATCTTCTGGATGGCTTCATACATTGTCGCATATCTCATCTTTTTAACTGCACCTGATCAACATACTAATGCTTCGCTCAAACGTGTACTCAAAGCTATCCAAACTGTCGATATCACTTGTACCATCATCCAACCGGACATTCTTCGTGATCTCATTCGGATCCCATACTGCTGTACACAGTGCCGTGACCAGGCTTGCGCACTCCTTTCCGACATAGAAAAAACGCCCCTGTGCCATTAACATGACAAGAGCGTTAATTCTGTCGTTTATTTCTGTTTTTAAGGCATTCTCTACACGAATCCAACCCAAGCCGCTTCGCCTTAAGCTGCTTCGGATTCCTGCAATCAATGTCTGCTCTGCACTGTCGGCATACACGGTTGTAATGTACCCATACCGGCTAATGATCTTCCGGCAAAAGTTGCAGAACATTGTACCCAGCTGCTCCGGATCAATCTCGATCTGGTTGCCCTGCTCATCCTTACAAGCAATCCGCTCCGATGCCAACGCAATCACAGTACCATAGCCTCTTGTGATCGCAGTTGCCGTGAATGCATGACCAGATCCGGAACCACCAAAGTCAATGCCCAAGATGATCTCCATCAGATCTGTTGGCTTTTTATCCAAGCAAAATACAAATTGCTTTGTACTGGTATCATCTGCAAAACGTCTGTAAATTAGACCACTGGCAACTACACGCATTCCCTTGATATCGCGCATATACCAGATGCTGTTCGGGTCATATTGAGCCTCAATCTTGCGTTTTCGCTCGTCGCTGATGGTCATATTATCGTACAGTGTGCAGTGCATATAATTATAGCCGCCTGGAAACTTATCTTCCTCTGCCTGCTTCTTGTACTTGTCTATGTACTTCGTGTATATGGTTGCATTTGGATTGTCCGGATTCAGATCCCAGAACACACGCAAGTGCTTTGCCGCCAACTGACGGTTTAATGCCTCTTTGATCGTGCTGTCGTGATGCAGGTTGATCTCAGTTGCAATCCACATGCCATATGAATTGCCTCGGATCTTTTTGAAGCTGTCCGCCTTAGAAGCTCCGGCAAAGATAATAATCTTCTGCTGAAATCTGGTTGACGGACCTTTGATGTACAAAGCTTCGTTGTTTTTGTACTTCCCCCAGTGGCATTGCCCCCGGAAGATGTTCTCCAAACCAAGGCCGTTACAGTCACCGATGTTAAGCTTTGCGTTTCCGACCGTAGAGCCAGTTGCCAGATGAATGCGATCTGGCGCGGTCTTTAGCTCATGTGCAAAAGCATATACATTATCAACGGTCTTTCCAGCTCGAACAGCACCCTCTGCCACATTGAACTCGCAGGAGACGCAGCGGCGAATGTATTCCTTGTGTTTCTCAGAAAACACATACTTAAGTGTCTGTTTCTTCGTGTACGCCATAAATCTCCGCCTCCGATTCGCTCATATCCTCGATCTCCTGATTGTTTCCAGTTAGCTTATCCGTCTGAGCCTTGATCTGGGCAATGCGACTTCGCTGCTCCTCTGATGCAGCTTCCCAGTCTTTGTGAAGCATCTCGTCATATTGTTTGATTAAGCTTCGCAATTCTCCTTGCGCTCTGGCTTGTGCCTTTAAGAACTCGTTTTGTTTGTCCCAGGCTTGCTGCACAGAGTACATCTCTGAAGAGTCTCCAACCATCACCTTTTCGACTGTTTTATCGTCTTTGTCTTTTACATAGGCGATCCTCTGCGCACGGATGATTGCAGCATAGGCAATTTGAATCTGATGCCATAGAAGATCCAGTGGATCAGCCTGATTGATAGCAGAAAAAATCTCCCTGGTCTCATCAGGGAGATACTTGCTGAAGAATCCATACTTCTCGGCTTTTTTATTTCCAGAAGGGCCACCGGAGCTATTTTTGTTTCCTGGCTGCCCACCTTTTTTTCTATGCGAACGTTCGCTTTGTTTATCCGAGCGTTCGCCATCCCACTTGTGAGTGCACTTCCATCTGCGGACAGTGCCCTCCGGCAGATTTAGTTGACTTGCAATCTCAACCAATTTCTGCCCTTGCAGGTACATTTCTTTTGCCTGCTCTATTCTCTTGTCCGGCGCTCTGGCCATGCCTCTCACCACCTTCATTCGTCGGTTTTGGAAAAACGAAAAGCAGCCCCGAAGGACTGCCTTTTTCTACTTAATTTCTTTGGACTTAAACATTTCAAATGTTGCTGCAGGCGCATTTGCCGTTATTTGCAAAATTTTGTATTCCAAATATTCTAACAAATTCACCTCTTCATCTATTAATAACTTCAAATCTTTATCTGAAAAAGTAATAATAATGCATTGCTTTCTAGAATCCATATGCTTCAAATAATGTTCTCTTGCAATTGTAAAACAGGTTTTGGTAGCATCTTTTCTTCCGCATATAATTCCGAGTTGAGATTCATTTGTTCCCATAATACCAATTAATTTGTTACAGTATGTATTATTGGGACTTTTCCGAGGTTCATTTTTGCATTCAATAATAAAGTACGGTGCCATATACGCAAACACAGACAGAAAATGCGTTTTGATGCCTGATATGCACGTGCAGTCAAATTGATTTGTTTCTGATCTCACATCATTAGATACCTTAACACCTCGGATCTCCTTAAATATCTCCAACATCAAGATTTCCAATGAGTTCCCCTTTTCTGTTGAATTATCTCCATAATCCCTGTCTAGTTCGTCTCGTAATCTACGAAACTCATTATATGCTGACTCACTCGGACTATAGAAGCTCTCGTATACATCTGTTTTATTATTTGAAAGTGAATCAGCTTTACAAAAATTTTCCAATGTGCTATCACTCAAATTCAATCTTTTTTCAATCTCTTTTGCTATCTGATCTTCCGTAACATCCGGTTTTGATATTACCTTGTATGCTGCATAAATATCATCCAATGTAATATTTTTTTTCTCATCACATCCTTGACAAAATACTGGCTCTGCCAATATTTGAGGAATTTCTTCTTTTGTGATAGTCATCAAACAGCAGTCGCAATCTGGACATTTAATTACATAATACTTTTCAAGTATTTTATTTTGTTCACTAAATTTCAAAATTGCTTCAGCCGAAGGATATTCAACTTCTAGCCTTGATGATACTACAGAGGCTGTTATATTTTTTTGATTATTTTTCGGCAAAGTTGCAAGCCAATAATCAAAATTTTCAACAAAAGTTGGATTAAGAATATTCATAATTTTTGAAAATTGCTTGTAAAACATTTTGTATATCAACCTCCTCTGCGTATTGTTTAGTTTTCACATATCCACATTTTTTATACATTCCAAACGCAACTACCAACTGATTTGATTTAGGAAAACATTTTTCATCCTTTCGCTTAAATACAAGATCAATTCGTTTGCATTGTTTGCTTTTCATAACAGATTTCTTGCTATCAAAAAAAGCTTCTGTACATTGTAATGGAACTGCTGAACTTGATGTAGTATCAATTCTGGTAAGATCCATCTCATCATCAGCCGTCACTTTAACTAAATATGCTTCTCTATCCTTTGTAAATACCTCTTCATTCTTTCCATCTATTGATATAAATTTCTCTGCTAATATTCTTGCATCTATAATAGCTTTGGATTTATTTCTTATATCAAGGTTCAAGTTACCAAACAACTGATTTACAAATTCTTCTATCAAGCTGTTTTGTTCATTAACTTTTTGAACCA
>ERZ779890.688-NODE-688-length-36419-cov-5.984463_pt1 | contig 36419 bp, 26 predicted proteins | sample MGYA00511553_ERZ779890 | MGnify/ENA primary metagenome ERZ779890 (study PRJEB29588, sample SAMEA2152064) | human gut metagenome | biome: human gut; feature: human-associated habitat; material: faeces | place: Denmark | collected 2008/2010 ... | reverse complement strand
CCGTGTGTTATATGGAAGGAAAATTTTTCGCGCTACCCCCTAATTTGCAAATATTTTGTCCGTTGTAAAGTGAGAGGGAAACGTCCGTGAGAGAAAACCGTGACACGCCGCATCATTTTGTCCGTTGGAAAGTAGAAAGGGCAATTTGGAGCAGCGCACAGAGATTGTTTCGCCGTCCTCGAAACTTTTTCAAGAAATCTGGGACAAAACCGGTCTCTGATTCACTTAGCTAAGTAGAGGGGGGGGATCAAGGGCAAGAGAAGTTTTTTGAAAAAAAGATGCCAAGTTTTTGAGGAAAAATGTCCGTTGTAAAGTAGAGAGGAAAATGTCAGCGAGACAAAATCGTGACACTCCGATTCATTCTGTCCGTTGAATAGTGAAAGGACCTTTTGGAGCGAAAGCACAGTCCTCGCCTCTCTAACCTCAAACTTTTTCGGACAAAGCCCGAAAAAGTGTCCGTTGGTTATATGGAAGGGAAAATATTTTTCTCTCGACCCCTGTTTTTCTCTCGGAAAATGTCCGTTGTAAAGTGAAAGGCAAACAGCTCCAATTCCAAAACGTCCTTCAAACAAATTTTTTCAAAACCGAAAGGAGAACCACCATGATCACTTACTACAACCGTACCCGCATGACCGCCGTCCCCACAGAACTGCTGCAAGACACGCACCTCTCCGTTGAGGCAAAAGGCTTCGCCGCAATCCTCTACGCCTTTGATGAAGGCTTTGAGCTATCGGAGTTGGCCTCTCAGCTCAACATGCCGGAGGAAAGAATTTTCGATGTCCTCAAGGAATTGGCCGATACGGATTATCTGCAAATCCAAAAGGAAGACAACGATGAATTTTGTCTGGAACTGAGGGGGAAGTAACACATGCCGGATCGCACGCGACCCATCCGCAAGGAAATCTGCCTGAACGAGCAGGAACTGAATCTCATCCAGCACAAAATGCGCCAGCTGGGGACGCACAATTTCGGCGCATACACCCGCAAGATGCTGATTGACGGCTGCATAATCAAGGTCGATTACACCGAGCAAAAGAATCTGGCTGCCGCCGTCAGCCGCGCCGCCTCGAACATCAACCAGATTTGCCGCCGCATCAACAGCATCGGGCGTTTTTACGATGCGGACGTTGCCGAACTGAAAGCGCGGCAAGCCGAGATCTGGGAGCTGCTGAAAGCGCGGCAAAAGTAAGAGCTTTGACCACAACGGGATTTTCCGTGTGTGGGTTTTCCGTTACCGGCTTTTCAGACGGTGGACAAGCTGACGCTCCGGAGCGTTCCGCAACCGGATTTCAGGACGTCGGTTTTCGCGCCCTCCATCGGGACTGAAATTCATCCTCTAACTAATAAGAAATAAATCAAGATGCAAGAGAATCAATCTGTCAATCAACCAACACAAAAATGAATGGATTGATGGATGGGACAGGAGGTCAGATGAAAACTTTTTGCAAGTTCACGGCGCAGAGCTCGGCAGCGTCCTATGTGCCGCTTCCGAGGTTTCTTCTCCAAGACGAAGCCCTGCGGGGCATCAGCAACGACGCGAAGGTACTCTATGCGCTGCTGCTGGACAGAGCCAGCATTTCCCGGCAGAACGGCTACATCGAGCCGGACGGCACGATTCGGCTGTACTTCACCTTGGGACAGGCGCAAACCAAGCTCCACCGCAGCTTGTCCGCAATTTCCGTGATCTCGGATGCGTCCGAAAACCGCAGATTGAACTTCTCGGCATCCAAAAACTTATGTGGAAGGACAACCGGAAACTTGAGAATTTGAAGCGGCGCAACTTTTAACGTACCTGCAACATTCGCAGCCAATACATAGCTGCGGACTTTCAGGCGGCAGAACATAGACCATTTTGCCCCAAAAGGTTCATGGTTTTCCACCTCGATTGCCGATTGTTCCGCTGCGATAGTATAGCTTTCGCGATGCATATGTTGCGGAAGCATTGTGTGAATGTGCCCGCAAAGGCGATTACGTCGATATTTCCGATGTTCGCCGCAACATAAAATCCGAGCGTGCGCGGAATTCCGCCATTGAAGTTCTGCGTGAATTCGGGCTGAAATAGTTTTTGCCGCCCCGCTCCGACATAACGCTGCGGAAGACTCCCCGAGAATTTTCCGGGAGTCTTCCGCATTATGCCTCCGCACATCTGCATTTGTATTCATCCGGGTTCATGCGGCACGAAGCCTGAACATGCCGTTTCGTTTTATTGCGCAACGGTGAACAATGCGTAAAAATATCCCTTGTTCGCCATCAAATCCGCAAAGCTGCCCGCCTCTTCAATCCTGCCGCCGCGAAGCACAAAGATTTTATCGTATCTGCGCAGGAGCGATTCTTCAAGAGTATGCGTAACAACAATTCGTGTGATTCCCTGCAAATCGAGAATATCGCTTGAAACACGGTGCGCCGTTTGCGCATCCAGTGCCGCCGTCACCTCATCCGCAAGCAGAACGGAGGATTTTTTGAGCAGACTCCGCGCAATGGAGATTCTTTGTTTCTCGCCGCCGGAAAGCCCGCTGCCGTTTTCCCCGCAAAGGTAATCCTCCCCGCGTTCGCGAATCAGCGCACCAAGGTGCGCACGGGCAATCGCTTCATCCATCTCCGTCTTCGGAAAATCACGGAACATTGAAACATTGTCCTTTATCGAGGCATTAAAAACAAAAACATTCTGCTGAATTGCCGCCATCGTTCCGTAGAGCGACTCCGTTGAAATATCCGACAGCTCGATTCCGTCCGCAAGGATATGCCCGCTGTAGTTCGTTTCCGCCGCCATGAGCAAGTTCAGCAGGGTAGATTTTCCGCTGCCGCTGCCGCCGACAAGCGCGTATGCCCTGCCTGCCTCAAACTCGGCATTTATTCCGTGCAGCACCGTCTTCCCCGGTTCATATGCAAAAGAGACGTTTTCAAGCCGAATCCCGTGTTCAAGCCTGTTGAGCGTTTCACTCCCCTCGCGGGAAGAGCTGCGTTCCAGCGCGGCCGCAAGTTTATCCACAAGCCCCAACACCGCTTTGCGGCAGGCAAGCAGTCCGGGAAGCTCCGCAATTGGCGAAATGATAAAATTCATAAGGTTAACAAACAGAACAACTGCACCGGGCGTCATGCTGCCGCCCTTCATCGAAAGGTACACGCCTGCGATAAACACTCCGAGCTGAGCGAAAATCCCCGTGACCGCGCCGATCATTCCGACGAGCATTTTAATGCGCCGTCCCGTGAATTTTTCATGCTCAAGGGCTTTGTTGCTCTGCGCAAACAGGCGAAAGATCTCCCGCTCCGCCCTGAAGTTTTTAACAACGGTAAACCCTGCGAGGCAATCGCTGAGTGCGGCGGTGAATTCTCCGTTCCGTTCGGAAACCCTGCTTTCAACGGTTTGCAGTCTGTTGCCCGTCAAAAGGGATGCTATCAGCGGAAGCACCGTCAGCCCTGCCGCAATTGCCGTCATGAGCAGTGAATACCTGCACATCAGCAGCAGCGCGCCGACGAAGGTGACCGCCTTTGTTATCATTGCAAGCATTTGCGCAAGATAATTGGTTTCAATGCTTGCGGCATCGTTCGTCAATGCGGAAAGATAGCCTGCCGCGCTTTCGTCACGAAAAGACGAAATGCTCTTTCCTGTCAGCTTTTTGAATGCGAAATCCTTGTATTGCCGCATTGCCCGTTCCAAAAAACGAGGCTGCGATGCATAGTTCAAAAGGGAAAGCCCCGCACAAAGCAGAACAAATCCCGCGCTTATCAAAAGCAAAGTGCGAAAGCTTAACGCCCCGGACTTTCCCGCTGCCGTGTCCATCAGCTGTTGAATTATCCACGAAAGAATCAGATTCAGCGAGCCGGCTGCCAAAGCCGCAAACACCGCAAGGCAAAAAATCGGAATATTTTTATAAAAGAACTGAGCCCGCAGCTGTTTCCCGAGCGGTTTTTTGCAAAATGCGCTCACGTTTTCTTTTGATACATTTGCTTTTTCGTTTTCGGCAGCACAATTCCCGCTGCTGTCATTCTTTGTTCGACCGTTTTTCATCGTTGTTCACCCTTTCCCATATTTTCGTAAGTTCGGCACTTTCAAGAGAACAGACCGTGTTCCGCACTCCCTCCGCTGCCGTTGCGCCGATGTCGTCATATGCGCTTGCCGATTCGTCACACGAAACAAAGCGGATCGCTGCCGCGCTGTAATTCGGGTTTGCATCGAAGCGTTCCGCTGTCAGCTTTGCCTGAATCAACGCTTTTTCCGCGCCGACCGCATTGTCGGCCATCAACTCCGAATAAGCCAAACATGCGTAAAGCATTCCCGATGTTTTGTCTGTAAAATTCGTTTCCCCGTCCCGCCGCAGTCCGTTCGAAAGAGCAAGGCCGAAATTCAGCACCGCCTTTGCCGACGCATAATCCTTTTTTTGAAAAAACACATTGATATAACCAAACACGGTTCGAATGATTCTGACCGTATTTTCAACGAGCGATTCCGAAAGAAAAGGCATTGCCTCCTCGGGTCGGCCGCACGCTTCCGCAAGTGTCAATCCGATTATGTCGCTGTACATTCCGCCCGCATTATTCGCTTTCAGCATCTCAACGGCGCGTTCGGCTTCGCCCATTATGCGCAGCACCTCCGCGATGTTTCCGCACAGTGTGCTTTCGTTTATCCGCGGGTTCGTATTCTGCGCAATAAGCTGCCTGCTTTTTTCCAAAAGCTCCAATGCGCGCCGCATAAGCCTTTTTTCGCCGCGCTCTGTTCCGAACACACTGAAAAGCCCTGCGGCATTAAACACAATTTCAAAGGAATTCGGATATTTTTTTAATGCTTTTTCCGCCTCGGCAAGGCCGACTTCATCCTTGTCGGACTGATACCGTTTCAATCGTGCCGCCGTTGCCCGAAGGCTGTTATCTTTCAGCTCGTAGCCGAGAAGCACATCCACCGATGTGTCAAAAAAGTCCGCAAGCTCCATTATTGTGCTCAATTCCGGTTGGGACAGCCGCGCTTCCCATTTGTACACCGCACCGACAGTAACGCCCAGCACTTCCGCAAGCTGTTCCTGCGTCAATGCGCGCTGTTTTCTGAACGTTCGGATATTCTCTGCAAGCTTGTTCTCCATTTTTATCCGTCCTTCCCGTTTTGTGCCATTATAACAAAAAAGAGCGGTGCACGGAACACACCGCTCATACTGTTTGGATTCAAATTAATCTACCGTTAGTATGGGTTGCGGGAACACCGGCCGACGGAGTTTTGATGTAATTCTGTTTCTTTACAAATCTCTTTTTCCCGGTTCTTACGTTGACTCAGATGTTGACATCTGACCCGTTCCGTCGTTATTATTCAAAAAGCAAAAAAGCCCGCCGCGGCTGCGGGCAGCTGCGGCGGGCGGGGTTTTGTTTGTGACAGGGAAATAATTATTTGATTTCGATTTCTGCGCCTGCATCGGTGAATGCCTTTGCGAGCTTCTCTGCGTCTTCCTTGGAGAGGCCTTCCTTGAGGGTGGTGGGTGCGCCTTCAACAGCTTCCTTTGCTTCCTTCAGGCCGAGGCCGAGTTCTGCGCGGACAACCTTGATAACGTTGAGTTTCTGTGCGCCGAAGCCCTTGAGGATAACGTCAAATTCGGTCTTCTCTTCAACGGGTTCTGCTGCTGCTGCGGGGCCTGTAACTGCAACTGCGGTTGCTGCTGCGGATACGCCGAATTCTTCTTCGACCGCATGAACGAGGTCTGCGAGTTCGAGAACGGTGAGGGACTTAATGTAATCGATAAATTCCTGCTTAGTCATTTTAATTTCCTCCGATTAAAAATTTTTGTTTGAAACGGTTACGCAGCGAAAGTTATTCTGCCGCTGCTTCTTCGGCTGCTTCGCCGCCGCCGAGCTTCTTTGCGAGCTGGTCGAGAGCGATGGCAAGGCCGGTGATGGGGCTCATCATGCTGCCCAGCATATGGGCGATGAGAACCTCTCTGGGGGGCAGATCAGCGAGAGCATCGATGCCCTGAGCATCGGTAACAACGCCGTCCACAATGCCGCCCTTGATGGTGCATTTTTTGAACTTTTTGATTGAATCCTTAAGGATTTTTGCGGGTGCAACCGCGTCGTCGTAACCGAAAGCGAAAGCGGACGGTCCTTTGAGCATTGCGTGAACGGACTCATCGATGTTGAGTTCGCGGCAGGCTCTTTCGACCATGGTGTTTTTGAGAACGATGTACTCAACACCTGCTTTGCGCATTTCGACACGGAGTGCAGTCACCTCGTCAACGGTAAGACCGCGGTAATCGAACATAACAACGGACTGAGCCCTTGTGAGACGATCTTTGATCTCCGCAACGTGCTGCTCCTTCATTGCAAGAATAGAAGCATTTGCCATGGAAAATTCCTCCTTGTCACAGTTTCAAACAAATATCCCCCATGCCATAGGACAGGGGGACAGAGGATAGCCGAACAATCATTTTAAGCACTGCCCCGATTTAATGCAAAACGCAAAGTGCATTAGCATAAAAACCGAAAGCCGCTGCTGCAATAACTGATGAAATAACTATTTTGTCTCTACCTCGGCAGGAGATTAAGCTTGGACGGCCGATGCAAAAGCATCTTGCCCGCGCACCTGCTGTCTATGGCGGATATTCATTTGCTGAATAATTATAACCGCTTGTTTTGAGCCTGTCAATAGTTTTTCACTGATTTTCGGCAAAAAATGCAGATATATTTTGTTGTTTCTCAATCTCGCAGCAGTTTGAAAATCTCAATCAGCTTTTCCCTGCCCTCTTTTTCGGAAAAGATGATTTCGCTGAGTGCCTCGCGGTCGTCCGCAATTCCGTCCGGAATATCCGAAATGAAACTCTCGGCCGCCGACCGCACAAGAGCGGCGTTTTCCGTTTCGCGGTTGGCAAGGGCCGCAAGCATCATTGCGGTGCCGATTTTCACCGCCGCATACATCTCGGTATCGTTTTTTATCAGGTATCTGTCAATGCTGTCCGAAAGTTTTTCCGCACTCGACAAATTCAGCCTTGCCTGCTGCGGCATTCTTGCTTTTATTGCGCTGATAAAAGTTTCCTTAGCCTTCTCCGCATCGGGGTGATCGGCGTTCCAAGTGAAAAGAAGCCGAACAACGCAGTCGCCTATATCTGTGCCCTTTATAAGTTTCATCAAGTCCATGGGTAACTCCTGTTTTACGCTTGTGCCGGTTGTCAAAACTTTCCGCGTTTGGAAGCTGCTGCCGGCAGCGGAAAATGAGGCTGATTAAATTTAACCGCAGTAAAGTGAATTTGAGTTGTTTCGGCAGCAATACCGAAATTGAACAATCGGGGAATCGCCGTACAGCGATTCCCCGACCTTTATTTGAGGTTAATCAACAAATGTTAATCAATGATTAGCAGATGCCCTGAGCCATCATAGCATCAGCAACCTTCTTGAAGCCTGCGATGTTTGCGCCTGCTACGAGGTTGTAGCCAAGACCGCATTCTTCTGCTGCTTCCATGGATGCCTTGTGGATGTTGACCATGATGTGCCTGAGCTTTGCGTCAACTTCCTCTGCGGTCCAAGCAAGACGCTCTGCGTTCTGGCTCATTTCGAGGCCGGAAACTGCAACGCCGCCTGCGTTAACTGCCTTGGAGGGAGCAACGATCATGCCGGGCTGATCCATCATGAAGTAGAGAGCATCGTTGGTGGTGGGCATGTTAGCAACTTCGATATAGTACTTGATGCCGTTTGCAACGATCTTCTCTGCGGATTCCATATGAACGTCATTCTGCATTGCACAGGGCATGACGATATCGACCTTGCGGCCGAAGGGCTTTTCGCCGGGGAAGAATTCAACACCGAACTTGTCTGCATAGTCCTGTACGCGATTGCGGCGGCTTGCATTCATTTCGAGCATGTAGTTGATCTTTTCTTCGGTTACAACGCCGTCGGGATCGTAGATGTAGCCATCGGGGCCGGAGAGGGTAACAACCTTGCCGCCGAGTTCCGCAACCTTCTTGGTAACACCCCAAGCAACATTACCGAAGCCGGATACTGCAACGGTCTTGCCTTCGATGGTGTCGTTCTCATGCTTGAGAACTTCGCAGAGGTAGTAAACAGCACCGAAACCGGTTGCTTCGGGACGGATGAGGGAACCGCCGAAGGAGAGACCTTTGCCGGTGAGAACGCCGTTTTCGTATGCGCCGCGGATCCTCTTGTACTGACCGAAGAGATAACCGATTTCACGGCCGCCGACACCCATATCACCTGCGGGAACGTCGATGCTGGGTCCGATATGACGGCAGAGCTCGGTCATGAAGCTCTGGCAGAAATCCATGATTTCCTTATCGGTCTTGCCTTTGGGATCGAAGTCGGAACCGCCCTTACCGCCGCCCATGGGAAGGCTGGTGAGGCTGTTTTTGAAGGTCTGCTCAAAGCCGAGGAACTTCATGATGGAAAGGTTAACATTGCCCTGGAAACGGAGACCGCCCTTGTAGGGTCCGATCGCGCTGTTGAACTGAACGCGGAAGCCACGGTTTACCTGAACTTTGCCGTCACGGTCGGTCCAAGGTACGCGGAATTCGATAACGCGCTCCGGCTCTACGAGACGCTCAAGAAGACCGGCTTCCTGATACTCGGGATGCTTTTCGATAACGGGTTCAAGGGATTTGAGAACCTCTTCAACAGTCTGAAGAAACTCGGGTTCGTGCGCATCGCGCTGCTGAACCTTCGCAAGAATTTCCTGAATGTAAGCGTTCATTCTATAAAATCCTCCAAAAAATAATGTTTTTTAATTACCGCACAGGCGGCGAGTTCATGCCGCCGGCGTGGTGCCGAAAACGCATGTGCAGCCACATCGGGCGCACCGCATCCGCTGCGGCTTTGGTAACAGGCGGCTCGGGAGGCTTTTCTCCCTCCGCTCAGTTGTATCATAAATCCACAGGCAAATATTGTCAACACTTATTTGAAAATATACTTTGGAAATAAGCATTTTTCACGCCTATATCCGTTCTGCTCCGACCGAACGCAAAACTTTGCTCCGACGCCCCCGCTTTGGGAAGCGTTTGCCCCGCCCGCTTCGTTCGCGGCATTATACAGTGACGCCTTTTCGCAGAATGACGGGATAATTCTCATGCCCGCTCAAACGTCTGCCGTTCAAAACTATAACGCCCTTATCAAGCACCATATAAGACAGCTCACTGTTATCCCCGATATAGGTGGCTTGCATCAGTATGCAGTTTTTGACTTTTGCACCCTTGCCGACATGAACTCCGCGGAAAAGCACGGAATTTTCGACTTCACCCTCGATAATGCAGCCGTCCGCAATAACGCTGTTGCGCGCACTGCCGCTGCCGCAGTAATTCGCGGGCACCTCATCCTTGACTTTTGTATAAATCGGGTGCGCGGAATTGAACAAATCCTGCTGCACAGCGGGCTGAAGCAGCGCAAGATTATGCTTATAAAATGCATCGACGGAGTTCAATCTTGCAACATAGCCGTTGTACTTCCAGCCGCAGAACCTGTATTTATTCACATTTTTGATAAGAACATCCTGCATGAAATCAAACTCGCCGTGTGCGGCCGCATCCTCAACAAGGTATTCCAGCAGAGTCTTTTCCATTATGTATGCATCACAGCCCATGAACGGGCTGTCCGGCATATAAGGATTGAGCGCAAGGTCGGTGATCCTGCCGTTTTCGTTAATCGTGAGGCGCAGGTCATCGTATTGTTCCGCTCTGTTGAACTCATGCTCCTCGTTATACATAATCGTTATATCCGCGCCCGTTTCAATGTGCTGTCGGAGCATTTTGTCATATGTTGTGTTGTAGAGAGTGTGGCTCCCGGTCAGAATGACATATTTCTGCGCACTGCGGCGAATATAGCCCATTACGGAACGAATTGCATCGACCGTTCCCCTGTAAACGCCGGTATTATCCCGCGTTACAAAGGGCGGAAGGATAAACAGACCGTCCCTTTTGCGGTGGAGATCCCATTCCTTTCCGCTGCCGAGGTGATCCATCAGAGAGTGATAATTTCTTTGAGTGATTATGCCGACGTTTGAAATGCCCGTGTTCACAATATCGGAAAGCATAAAATCGATGGCACGGTAACGTCCGCCGAACGGAACGGCTGCAACCGAGCGCGAAAACGTCAATTCGCGAAGCTGCGCATTCGCCTCGCCCGTGTAAATCAAGCCGAACATGCTGTTATTCATTGAATCCGCCCCCTTTTCCGCAGTTGTAGACCATGCCCTTTGGAATCCGCAGCCCGTCCGCAACACGAACGGCACTTGCAACAAGGGTTATGTCGCCGGTAAGTTTTGTGTCGTAGTCGGCATCGGTATCAAGTTTTTGGCAGCCGACCCGAGCTTTCGCGCCGACAATCGCATTTTCACCCACAATTGTTTTTTGAACGACCGCGCCGCGCTCAATCACGGAGTTGGGCATTATAATTGAATCCTCCACGACCGCGCCGGGTTCGATGCGAACGCCCGCATAAAGCACGCTGTGCCGCACAAGGCCGTGCACAACGCAGCCCTCGGTAACAAGGCTGTTTGAAATGACTGCATCCGCGCCCGCATAATGCGGCGGCATAATCGGACTTTTTGAATATATACGCCATTCCTTATCGTACAGATTGAAAACAGGATTTGTGCCGAGCAAATCCATGTTTGCCTCCCAAAGGCTTGCAATCGTTCCGACATCCTTCCAGTATCCGGAAAAGTCCCATGCAAACATGCGGCAGCCGCTGTCTATCATTGCCGGAATGACGTTCTTTCCGAAGTCGTTGGAGGAATCCGGGTTTGCAGCGTCCTCTGCCAGAAACTTTTTCAGAATGCTCCAATTGAAGATATAAATGCCCATGGAAGCTTTATTGCTGCGCGGAATTTTCGGTTTTTCTTCAAATTCGGTGATTCTGCCTTCCTCATCGGTGTTCATAATGCCGAAGCGGGAAGCTTCCGCGATCGGAACGGTCAAAACGGCAATGGTTGCATCTGCATTGTTTTTTATATGATTGCGAAGCATCTGCGCATAGTTCATCTTGTAGATATGGTCGCCCGAAAGAATAAGAACGTATTCGGGGTTGTATTGGTCAATAAAAGGTGTGTTTTGATAAATCGCATCCGCCGTGCCGGAATACCACCTGCCGCCGCTGTTGCTTGCATAAGGAGGCAGAACAAACACGCCGCCGTTATTTCTGTCCAAATCCCATGCTTGTCCGTTCCCAAGATACGCGTTCAGCGCAAGCGGCTCATATTGCGTCAGCACACCAACGGTGTCGATATCCGAATTCACACAGTTTGAGAGCGGAAAGTCTATAATTCTGTATTTCCCGCCGAACGGAACGGCGGGTTTTGCCATGCTTTTTGTAAGCTCACCCAAGCGGCTTCCCTGACCGCCTGCAAGCAGCATCGCAACGATTTTTTTCGCGGGCATATACAATCAACCTCCTGCTGCAAATGGATTGTCCCGCATTATTGGAATGCGGCTGCACCCTTTGAATGCGGTTCAAATATATTTGTTATTATCATTTTACCAGATATTCGAAGAAACAGCAAGGGGCAATTCGCACTTTGAAACGATTTTTTCGTTGAAATTTGCGGAGCGACATCGAAAGACACTGCACGGAGTTTGAGCGTCTGCGCATATGATTTAGTCAACAGGAAAAATTCCGGCCAAAATGCTAAAAGTCATTGACTTATTTTTGTTTTTGAGTTATAATTAAATTAACGTCTCCCCCAGGCCTCTGCTGTCACTCTTGCGGTGCAGTACGCACACTTGGGGGCGTTCTGTTTTTGGGGGAACTTGTAATGCCAGATAAAGAGTTCAAAACAATAGAGCAGCAAATTGCTCTTTTGAAAGGCCGAGGACTGCAAATCCCGGACAGTACGCTTGCGGCCGACTTTCTTTACCGTAACAACTATTATCGTGTGAGCGGATACTCATTAACTTTGCGCAGTCACGATGAATTTGTTCCCGGCACAACATTTCAGAATATAATAGACATCTATGAATTTGACCATGCCCTGCGACATACGTTGCTGAAGTACATAGAGGTAATTGAAGTTACGGTTAAGTCTATATATTCTCATGAATTTACTAAGATATACGGTCCTGCCGGATACCTCAATCCTGAAAATTTTACCGATGCATCCACCCACAAAAGAATTATGCAGAAGGCCGAAGAGCAAAAGGCCTCCCGTCTCCCGCATGAGGCCTATCTAAAGCATTTTGTTAATGAACTGCGGCAAGATATTCCTCTTTGGGCATTAGTTGATCTGCTTACTATCTCGGATATTTCATATCTTTACAAAATATCGGAGTCACCCCTCCAACAAGCAGTTGCAAACGCATTGGGCATAGAGATAAAAGGCCGTGAGATCCTGGGAAAATTTATGCATAGCATGACTATTATTCGTAATCTGTGCGCTCATGGCGGCCGTCTTTACAATCGACTTTTTGAGCAAAAACCGTGGTTGAGTAAACAAGAAAAAGCACTCCTGCGTTCTCTTCCAAACGGAACAGTTGATAATGCCCACCTCTATAGCTTTATCATGATTATGCGCCGTTTGCTGAAGCCAAACGAGTTTTTAGATATGAAAAACGAAATCCGAATCCTTTCTCAGAAGTACGCCTTTGTAGATTTACGATATTACGGGTTTAGGGAGGATTGGCAAACTGTTCTTTAATAGCCAGTAATGCCTTTGCATATAATAGAATCGACTCCTTCCACAGGCCGCCTCGGCACACTTGTGGACGTTCTGTCAGGGCCGACGCAGACAAACTCTGTCTGCGTCGGCCCTTTAATTATGCGATTCAATGCAGCACACAGTTGGTGAGCTTGCCGTCACATAAAAAGAATTAAGCAAAGTAAACTCCGCCCGACGGTTTCTCGTGTTCGAATAAAAAAGAATGAAGCGGAGCGAGCTCCGCCCGATGACTTCTCCGTGTTCGAATAAAAAAGTTTGAAGCGGAGCTTGGGGAGCTGCTCCGCTTCACAGAAAAAATATAGGAGGGTTACACATTTAAGAATCAACAAGCTTCTTAGATGTTTTGATGACAGTTATTATTTTAATGCACGCAGCGCGTTTTGTCAACCGTGTTTTCGTGTAAAAAAATGAACATTATGTTGATTTTTTGGGGCAAAGGCATAATTCTGCCGCAATTCGAGCCGATTTGCCTTGTTTCATGCACATTTCATGTTTCAAGCCAATGTTCACATCGACAGCGGGTTCGGATTATCAAAAAGGCGGCGCCGCCGAAGCAGTGCCGCCCCTTGTTAATGGGTTTGCATTCGGGCCGAGCCGTGCTCAGTCCGGCTGAGTTTAAACTCAGTCAGCGATGGAAACGTTGTTGAGCTTGTCAGCTGCAATGCTTGCGTTGCCCATGGGGATTGCAAACATACCGGTGGTCTGAAGACCGTTGGTGCCGTCCGCGATCTTGCCGAGTTCTTCGAAAGCACCGTTGGTAACATCAAACCTGACAAGGGTCTTTGCGTTTGCGCTTGCACCGGGAATTGCTGCCCAATAGAAGGTGTTCTCAAACAGGCAGCCGCTCTGATTGTAGAAGTTCTGGCCTGCGAGTGCGCTGATGCCGGTTTCTGCAACCTGAGTGATAGCGCCGGTGTTGAGGTTTACGCTGCAAAGTGCGCCGTAGAGGTCAACGATCCAGAGGGTGCCGTTGGAATCAAAGTCCATTGCGACAACGCCGCTGCCGAACTGACCGATTTCGGTAACTGCACCGGTGTTGACATCAACAGTCATCAGGTTTGCTGCACCGCTGATTGCGTAGAGCTGACCGTCTGCATTGTTGAATGCCATTTCGTTGATGCTGTCTGCGCCTGCAACGGTTGCAACCTGGGTTCTGCCGGTGAGCTTACCGCTCTGGGGGTTGATTCCGCTGTAGCGATAGAGTTTGCCGGAGTTCTCGAGTGCATAAACAACGCCGTTGTTTGCATCGTAACCTGCTGCTGCGATGCTTTCGCCGTTGGGTGCTTCCTCGCCCTCATAAACAGCAGTCATGGGAGCGTTGGACTCGAAGAAGAGCCACCGCTTATCCTGGAGGTTAAGGCCGTAAGCGTAGATGTAACCGTCGGAGTAGTTGCCGACAGGCTGGGGGTTGGGGTCAACCTGAACGGGGCTGAGGGTGCTGCCGTTCCAGAGGTAAACTGCGATGTTGCCTGCGTAGTCGTAAGTAACAACGAAGTTGTTGGCTTCACCGCTGAGCTCGATTGCGGTGGTTGCGCCGCGCTGAGTTTCCATAACAGCGATTTCGCCCTGGCAGTCGCCGAGGTTGCCGTCGTTGTTGGTGAATACGCCAACGTATGCAACGTAATGCTCATCGGTTACGTTGAAGGTGAACTTGCCGTTTGCAGTACTGAAGTTGCTTACGGAAGGAGCCTGAGTGTCGATATGGAGGGGGATATCCCACTTCCAGTTTTCGCTCGCTGCTTCGGAGAATGCGTTGGTGGTGTGCATACCGTTGTTGTCGAGCTTAGCTTCAATGCGTACGATAAGGTCGGACCTGTTGTACTGACTGAAGTTGTAGTTGCCGGGGAACTGACCGTAGGTGACGCCGAGCTGGTCGCGGGTGTCGGTATCCCAGAAGCCCTTGGTGCATACGCCGTAGTCAGCGATAACGCCGAGTTCGTTGCCGTCGGTGTCGAGAACAACGTAGCGAACTTCCGCATTACGGAGCAGACCCATGTACATCAGGTTGATGGTGTCGAGGAGGCCGTCGCCGTTGGGGCTGATAGCGTTGCGATCTGCAAGATAGTACTCATACAGAGCGGGCTTGTCATCTGCTTTGGCGAAGAAGGGGATCTCGCCGAGCTGCTGGAGCTTCTGGCTGCCCTTCTTGAAACCGACGGTGTTGGCGTAGTTGTTGGAGTTGAAGGGATATTGCTCATAGTAATATCCGCGGTCAACGGTTGCTGCATAGTTCCAGTCGCCGTAGTAGGTGAGGAACGGGATGGTGAGGCTTACGCCGTCAGCTTCGGAAACGGGCATCAGCTCGATGTAACCGTTTACGATTGCGCCGGAGGTGTAGTACTCATCAAGGTATTCTTTGCAGTTGTCGGTCAAGTTGAGAGTTACGGTGACTTCGGTTTCGCCGCCTGCGGGGACGGTAACAACGTCGGGCTTATCAACTCTTACATAACCTGCGGAGGTGTAAGTGGGTTCCGCAAGCTCCATTGCAACGCGCACTGCAAGGAGAGCGTCTGCGATTTCTACAACGCCGTTGCCGTTTACGTCGCAAACAGTTTCGTCGTAGGATTCGAGTTCGAGAGCATGACGTGCAATCTTAACAGCGTCTGCAATTTCAACGGTGCCGTTGCCGTTTACGTCGCCGAGGAGGACTTCGTCGCCTTCAGCAGCGATATCCCAGCTTTCGCCGGTGTAAATGATGATGGGGAGTTCCTGAGCTTCGTCCATGTAGCCGAGCAGACCGATGTCTTCAAGGAGGACGGAAGGATCGATGGTGTAGTTAAGAGCAGTGGTGCCGAAGTTGTGAACGGTGAAGGTGAGGGTGTAAACACCGGTCTTCTCGGGATCGTCGCCGAGTTCAAGCTTCGGACGGTTGCTGTAGGTGCCTTCTGCGGTGAGGTATGCCTTGGTGGTAACAGCCTTTGCAAGGTTCATTTCGCCTGCGCCCTGATCCATAACGGCAGCATAGGTGCCGCCTGCTTCGATAACGGGGGTTGCGGTGCTCATGAGGATGCGATCGACCATTGCCTGACGCTCCCTGGTGCTGAGACCGGGGAAGTTGTCCTCAACATACTGAGTTACGATTGCCATACCGCCTGCAACATGGGGAGTTGCCATGGAGGTGCCGTCCCATGCCTGGTAGAGAGCACCGGAGATGCTGGGATCGGTTGCGGAGTAGATCTGGCCGCCGGGGGCGGTGATCTCGGGCTTGATGCCGAAGGTGGCAGTTACACCGCGGCTGGAGAATTCGGAAGGCATGTTGCCGCCGACAGAATCGGAAATGCCCATTTCGCTGCCGACAAATGCGTGCTTATCGGATGCTGCCGCAAGAGCTGCACCTGCTTCTTTGCTGATGAAGACATGGGGGATATGGCCGCCTTCGTAAGCAACCATGTTAACCGCGTCGTCCTTGTTGTTGTAAACAACACAGGCAGCCGCACCGGCAGCTTCTGCGTTTGCAGCCTTGTCGGTGAAGTTGATTTCGCCGCGCTGTACAAGAGCGATCTTGCCCTGTACGTTGACCTGTGCGAAATCTTCAACGGTGCCGAAACCGGGAACCATAACGTATTCAACGGTCTGTCCGCCGAGAGCCTGACGCATCTTAACGGGGTTGTCTGCATTTTCGGTGTAGCCGTAGTTAACGCCTTCAACGCTGATGTAGTAACCCTGGGTCTTGCTGTTCTTTACGGAAGCAACGGAGAGACTTGCGGGCCAGGTGGAGGGGGAACCTACAACACCGTAATCGGGGTTGGAAACGAGGTTGTAGCCGTCATTACCCCAGGTGCCGGTGGTGATGTCGCTGCTGCCCCATGCGTTGTTCATGGAAGCATCGTAGTCGTTGCCGGCTGCCATTGCAAAGTTAACGCCGAGAGCGGTTACGCGCTCGAAAACTTCTGCATAGGAAGCGTCATAGTAGCTTTCCTGACCGCAGGGAGAACCGAGGGACAGGTTTGCGGAATCAACGCCGAGAACCGCGCAGTCTTCAACTGCAAGGATGATGGTGGACCAGCTTGCGCCGCCGGAGGGTGCGAAGACCTGCATTGCCGCGAGCTGTGCATCCTTTGCAACGCCCCGGATCTCGCCGCCGTTACCTGCTGCGATACCTGAAACGTGGGTGCCGTGGTCGCTGGACTTATGGCTTACGTCTGCATTGTTGCCGTAGTAGTTCCAACGGAAGGGGATCTTGCCGCTGACATAGACGCTGTTAACGTTCATCTGGGAACCGGAGCCCTGGAGCTCGCCGCTTGCGATGATGGAAGCAATGTTGTCACGGGTGAACTTTACGTTGGAAGGTTCAACGGAGAAAGCGGGGTGGTCGACTTTGCAGCCGGTGTCGAGGATAGCAACAACGGTGCCCTCACCGGAGTAGTCGAGAGCCCATGCATCAACCGCACCGACCTGGGTGGTGGTGTTGAAGAGGTTGGGGCTTTCCCATTCCATATCAACGAATGCACGAACACCGTCGAGCTTGTTGATCTCGTCGATGAGGCGATATTCGCCTTCGAATGCGAAACCGTTGAACACAACGGAGTAGTTGTGCTTAATAACGATTTCGGTGCCGAGCTTTTCGTTGATCATAGCGGCTGCGGTCTTGTGGGAAGCGTTGAGCTGCTCACGATAATCGCCTGCTGCTTTGAGATCTTCGCAAACCTCCGCTGCGGGAGCGGCTTCGAGTTCGACCAGAATGGTAACGATATCCTCGGGATTGCGCTGTTCCTTGACTGCAACGTCCGCAGTCATATCGATGCCGCTGTTCCTGATGCGGGAAACATCAACGGAAGCGGTTTCGCGGGCCTGAAGGGTGCCGTTAAAGGTGGACATTTGGTCCGCATTTGCAACGGTGAACATGGGGATGACCATGATCAGCGCGAGCAGGCACGCAAGAAAGCCTTTGAATGATTTCTTCATGTTTTTTCCTCCTGATGGTATTTTGACAGTGATGCATTGAAAGTTCAATACACCCAATCCATTATAGTATAATCTGCATTTTGTTCCGTGTCAAGAGTTTTGATATAATCTTTGTTGTTTTTTTTTGCGGAAAGCTGAAGAAAAAATGCTGAAATTATGCATTTTTTGCCGAATATGTATATTTTTTCGTGATTGTTCGGCTTCTCGGAAACAGTTTGCCGCGAAGATATATTTTGTTTGTTCGCCCTTGCAAATTCCGCATTCGCAAACAACCCCTCCCCCGCCCTTGCAGGGGCGGCAAATACACGGTTCCGATTCCAAATTCCTCATTCCTCGTTCCTAATTCCTAATTGAATTGACACCGTGCACATTATTCCTGTATAATTGGCAGTATGAAGCGAATCGTACTTATAATTGAATACGACGGAACAAACTACGTCGGCTGGCAGATTCAGCCCAACGGAATTGCCGTTCAGCAGGTCATCGGCAATGCACTCAAAAAAATCACGGGCGAAAATCTCACTCTCCATGCCTCCGGCCGCACGGACAGCGGCGTTCACGCGCGGGCGCAGGCAGCGCATTTTGATACCGAAAGCCGAATTCCCGCCGAAAAATTCGCATTTGCACTGAACACATATCTGCCGCCCGACATTCGCATTAAAGCAAGCCTTGAAATGCCGCGTGAAGGCGAGGCGGAATTTCACGCGCGCTTTTCCGTTCAAAAGAAGCACTACCGCTACCGTGTGCTCAACAGCCGCCATGCCTCCGCTTTTTTGCGCAGCACGGCGCTGCATATTCATACCCCGCTCAGCATTGAAAAGCTCAATGCCGCGGCTGAACTTTTTCTCGGCACACATGATTTTGCGGCTTTCAAAGCCGCGGGAAGCAAAGCCGAAACGACTGTCCGCACGATTTTTCTCTCCCGCTGGAGCCGCGACGGGGACTGTATCGTTTACGATGTTGCGGGCAGCGGTTTTCTTTACAACATGGTTCGCATCATGGTCGGCACCATGCTCCGCATCGGGCAGGGCTATGACGACATCTCCAAACTCCGTCACGCGCTCGAATGCCCGCGCCGCGAAAATGCCGGCGACACCGCTCCCGCGCACGGGCTGACGCTTTGGCGCATCGAGTATCCGGAGTTTGACACGGAGGATCTGCTCCTGCGCAATTTCCTCCTTTGATTTTCTGTGATTTAACAACTGTTCCGAAAGGATATGCTGCTGTGACCGAAAAATTTATTTCATGGAACGTTAACGGGCTGCGCGCCTGCATGGGCAAAGGTTTCAAAAACTATTTTGATGAAACCGATGCCGACATTTTTGCTCTTCAGGAAACAAAATTGCAGGAAGGGCAGATAGATTTCGCCCCCGAAGGGTACATGGGCTTCTGGAATTATGCCGAAAAAAAAGGTTATTCCGGAACGGCCGTCTTCACAAAAAAAGAACCGCTTTCCGTTGCTTACGGCATGGATGCGGATGAAAAATTCGAAACCGAGGGACGCGTCATAACCCTTGAATTTCCCGATTATTATTTTGTAACGGTATACACCCCGAATGCGCAGCGCGAGCTTACACGGCTTGATTTCCGCTGCGAATGGGAAGATGCTTTCCGTGCCTATCTCATCGGACTTGACAAGAAAAAGCCCGTTATCGTCTGCGGCGATATGAACGTTGCGCATAACGAAATTGACCTTAAAAACCCGAAGAGCAACCGCGGCAATGCAGGATTCACCGATGAAGAAAGACAAAAATTCACCGTGCTGCTTGAAAGCGGCTTTGCGGACAGTTTCCGTATGCTTTATCCCGACAGGGCGGATGCCTACACATGGTGGAGCTATATGTTCAAAGCGCGTGAGCGGAACACCGGCTGGCGCATAGACTACTTTCTTGTCAGCGCAAGGCTTGTCCCGTCCGTTAAGGATGCCTTCATTCGCCCCGATGTCATGGGCAGCGATCATTGCCCGGTCGGGCTGCTGCTTGAAACGCAGCGTCGGGGTTGATGAATCCGAATGCGGTTTTTGCGAAGCGCACACGAAAACGGCTTGCATCCGCACTGTTTTCCGATTAGTTTGATTAATTCATTGAAGAGGTTTCTATGCTTTTTAATTTTACAAAAATGCACGGTTTGGGCAACGATATGATTCTTATCGACGACCGTGAAGAAAAAATCCGCAGCATCAACGAATTTGCCCGCCGAATCCTGCACCGCAACACGGGCGTGGGCGCAGACAATCTTTTAATCGTTCGCAAGCCCTCCCTCCCCGGTGCGGACGTTCGTATGCTGATTTTAAACAATGACGGCAGTGAGGCGGAGATGTGCGGCAACGGTATACGCTGCTTTGTGAAATTCATAATTGAAAAGGGCATCGTCCCCGCCCCGGATGTGTCCGTTGAAACGCTTTCGGGCATTAAAAAAACTCATGCGGAACTTTCGGACGGCGCAGTTGTTCGCATCGGCGTCAACATGGGTGAACCGAAGCTGGATTGTGCGGACATTCCCGTTTCGGCAGAGGGTGATTTCCTTCAAAAAAGCCTTTATTCCCACGGGCGGCGTTTTGTAGTTTCCTGTGTGAACACGGGCATTCCGCACACGGTCGTGTTCGTTGATGATGTTGATCTTACCGATGTTGAATATTACGGCAGGGATATTGAGCACAGTCCGATTTTCCCGAAGCGCACGAATGTTGATTTTGTTCAGGTTATCGACAGGGAGAATATCATCATGCGCACATGGGAACGCGGATGCGGAAGCACGATGTGCTGCGGAACGGGCGCGTGTGCCTCCGCTGCGGCGTGCATCCTTGCAAAGCATACCGAACGCCGCGTGAATGTGCATGTTGAAATCGGCACGCTCGGCATCGAATGGCTGCCCGATAACACTCTCTATATGTCCGGCCCCGCCGCGACCGTCTGCGAGGGTGTTTATCATTATGAGTAATTGCCGTCACGCATGATTGCTCCTGCCGCAGAATTCCGCTGTCCGCTTGAATTTGCGCCGGAATTTTATTTTGAGAACCATTAAAAAACGGAAGGCAAAGCGTTTACCGCTTTTGAACCCGCTGCAAAATGCAAATACCGACCCCCCCGCCCGCTTCGGCGGTGCTTTCAAAAATACTTTGCCGCGATACATGCGGCTGCATACCCGTGCTGCTTGCGCCGATGGCAGGCATCACAGATCCCGCCTTCCGCCGCCTCTGCATTGAACAGGGCTGCGATTTCACCTTCACGGAAATGGTCAGTGCAAAGGGTTTGCATTATAACAACAAAAAAACAAAGGAACTTATCGACATATCCCCCGTCGAGCGGCCCTGCGGGGTGCAGCTTTTCGGGCACGAACCCGAGATTATCGCCGACACCGCAAAGAGGCTTTCGGAGGAATTGAATGCCGATTCCGCATCCTCCGGGAATCAAAAGCAGATTGCGGTTTTCGACATCAATATGGGCTGCCCCGCTCCGAAAATCACCGGCAACGGGGACGGTTCCGCACTCATGCGCTCCCCCGCGCTTGCCGCACGCATTATTGAAGCCGCCGTTCGTGCGGTCAGCATTCCCGTAAGCGTCAAATTCCGCCTCGGCTGGGATGCGGATTCAATCAATGCGGTTGAATTTGCAAAGATGGCCGAGTCCTCCGGTGCTGCTTTTGTCACCGTTCACGGCCGAACCCGAATGCAGATGTATTCCGGAACTGCGGATTGGGGTAAGATCGCGGAGGTTGTGAATGCCGTGCGCATTCCCGTCATCGGCAACGGGGATGTTTTCAGCGGAACGGATGCTGCCGCACTCGCCGCAAAAACGGGCTGCGCGGGCATCATGGCCGCAAGGGGCGCACAGGGAAATCCCTTCCTTTTTGCGGAAATCCGCGCCGCGCTGCGCGGAGAAGATTACGTTCCCCCTTCCGCCCGCGCAAGGCTTGACGCTGCGCTTCGGCATATTTCGGAATACATTGCCGCTCACGGGGACGGCGCATTTGCCGATATGCGCAAGCATATTGCATGGTACACAAAGGGCATGTACGGCAGCACCGAGCTTCGCCGCCGCGTAAACAATTGCGGCAGCACTGCGGAGCTTTCGGAGCTTGTCCGCCGATTCCGCGATGAGGTTTCGGACTGATTTTTGAGTTTTGGTTTCGATGCGTTTCAGAGCGGGCCTGCCCCTTTCCCGGCACCCAGTAAAAGTTTAAAAAAGAGAGGGCTTTATCATGACCGAAAGCAAATCAACGCGTAAACCGAATGCGGACGGAGTTCGCACCCTTCCCGCTTCCGTCAGTTTACCCGAATCGCTTATCCGCATTGCGGAGCGCATTTCGGCGCGGGGCTGCCGCCTTTTTGCCGTCGGCGGGCTTGTGCGCAATACGCTTCTCGGGCTGCCCGTCAGCGATATTGACATATGTTCCGCCCTCACTCCGGACGAAACAATTGAGCTTGTGCACGAAATGGGATTCAAAGTTGTTCCGAAGGGAATCGCTTTCGGCATGGTCGAAATTCACGCCGACGGGCAAAAGTTTGAACACACAACCTTCCGTGCCGACAAATACTCCGCCGGCGGCGCGCACCGCCCGACGAGCATACAGTTTTCAAAAACACCCGAGGAGGATTCGCGGCGGCGCGACTTTTCGGTAAATGCACTGTATTGCGATATTCTGACGCGTGAAATACTTGACCCCTCCGGCGGGCTGCCCGATCTTGAAAACAGGGTCTTGAGAACATCAAGCATTGACCCTGAAATCGTGCTTGCGGATGACGGGCTGCGTATTCTTCGGCTTGTTCGTTTTGCGGCGGAGCTTCAATTTAAAATCGACCCTGCCACCTTCGCATGTGCATCAAGGCTTTGCGGTAATCTCCGCGATATTTCCGCCGAACGCATTCGCGATGAATTGAATAAACTCCTTCTCTGTGATATAAAATACGGTTCGCGAAACACGGAACAGGTGCTGAACGGACTGCTGCTGCTGCGCGACATCGGCGCGCTTGCAGTCATTCTTCCCGAGCTGTCCCGCGGACGCGGCATTGCGCAAAAGCCCACACATCACCGCTATGACGTGCTTGACCATGCACTTCACACCGCTGCGGAATCCAAACCCATGCTTGTTCCCCGCCTTGCCGGGCTGCTGCACGATGTTGCAAAACCCGTTGTTCTGGAAAAAAACGGCAATATGCACGGACATGATGCGGAAGGTGAAATTATTTCCCGAGAAATAATGCAGCGGCTCCGTTATGACAACAAAACGACGGACGAAGTCTGTTTCATCGTCCGTCATCATATGTACGATCTTAACAACACCGCAAAGGACAAAACGCTGCGCCGAACATTTGCCCGCTGGGGATTTGAACGAAGCCTTGAAATTGCGGATATTCGCGATGCCGATGTTCACGGTTCCGGAATCATCACCGGGCAAGTTGAATCGGCTGCACGCTGGCGCATCCTGCTTCAAAAAATGCAGCAGGAAGGCGTCCCGTTCTCCGCCCGTGCGCTCAATTGCAGCGGTGCGGACATCATGAATTGGCTCAGCCTTCCCGCTTCACCCGCCGTCGGGAAAATCAAAGCGGCTCTGCTTGCGCATTGCGCCGTTTATCCTGCGGACAACACACCCGCACGGCTCAAAAAGCTCGCGTGCGATATGCTGCACCGAGACGTACAAAACGAAACCCGGCTTTGAATGCAGCCGCATTTTCGGAACTTCACGGCACCGTGCCGCAGGACGGATCATGCGGACGCTGACTTGAAGCGGTTAAGCCCCGCGTCAGCTTTTTGTTTTATTTTCTGCGGTAACTTCCGCAAAGGCTCTCATCGGCGGGATCGCCGTTTCCGCTGTTTTTGCAGCAGCAGGGTTCGATCTGAATCCTTGATAGTTCGCAATATGAGCCTTTGTCGTTGTATCGGCAGCTTGTAACGCGGCAGCCGACGGTCTGGCAGCCAACCTGATTCTGTGTCATGGTTTCTGTTCTCCTTTAAGCAAAATGTTTTTCGGACGGCATTCCGCCCAAAGGAAGTATGCGCAGATTCCGTGATTCAATTCGTATTCAATTCATATTCAATTCATATCGGAAACTCGGAAACATCATCCGAAAATCCCGTTCCGAAACAGCGGCGGCGCGGAGCCGATTTGCTCCGCGCCGCTTTTTGAAATGATTTCAAAAACCGAGTTTTGAACCCGTTTTTTGCAAAACAATATCAATTATCGTATCCCGCCGGAATGAAGCCGCGGACAAGTTCGGCGATCCTGTCGGGTTTTTCCTCATGAACAAGGTGCCCCGCATTGCGAATGACGGTGCACGAGCAGCTGCGCAGGGAGGAGCGGTATTCGTCAACTTCGCCTGCGGGGTGCCACTTGTCATCCTCTCCCCAAAGCAGCAGAACGGGAGCCTGAATTTCACGCAGAGATGAAATCAGCGCGTTTTCGTCAAACTCAGCCAAAGTTCGGCGAACGGCATAACGGCTTGAACTGTCCGCAACGGGCTTGAAATACTCCGCAGCATCGTGTTCGTTTATTACGGTATGGTCAAAGACGCATTCGTTAAGCATTTTTTTAACGGATTTAAGGTTATACATTCTGGAGGCAATTCCGCCGAACAGTCCGCTTTCCATCATTCGGACGGTGAGCGGCATTTCGCTCGTTACACCGCCGGGGCAGATTGCGACAACCTTTCCGACACGCTCAGGATGCTTGTGCGCAAGCTCAAGCGCGTACCCCGCACCGAAGGAAAAACCGAGAATATGTGCGGATTCGATTCCCATTGAATCCATGAAGCGCGCAAGACTTTCGGCATGGTCGCCGATGGTATAATCAAAGAAATCGGGTCTGTCCGAATAACCGTGCCCCACAAGGTCAACGGCAATAACGCGGTAATACATTGCAAGCTTGTAAAACAGCCGGCGGAAGGTGTACAGGGACTGCCCCGCCGAATGAACCAAGATCAACGGCTCGCCCTTGCCGCTTTCCATATAATGAATTCTTGCCGTTTCATAGCGTGTTTCGATAACGTGCACCGAGTTGCGCAGGCGCACCGCTTCCGAATCGGCAAATTCGCTGTTTTTGATTGCATCTTCAAGCTTTGCACGCGCCGTTTCAAGGCGGTTTTCGGCATTTCGGAGCTTTTCAACAGCGTTATCGTGTGCATTCTTTGCGGCCGAAACGTTCTTGTCCGCATTGCGAACGACAACATCCGCCGCATCAAAATCGGAACGCTTTGAATCGTAGTCGGCTTCGGCAGCATCGGTAAGCGCCTTTGCGTCGGCATAGATCTTTTTCTTTTCGGCGGCGCGCTCAGTCGCTGTGTCAAGTGCGGTTTTGAGCCTTGCGGCTTCAACCTCGGCGGCTGCGGCGGCAGAACGGGCGGCGGCTTCGGCTTTTTCGGTTTCGGCAATGCGCAGCTTTGCATTTTCAAGCTGAGCCGCAAGCGCGTCAAGCGTTGCGTTTTTTCCTGCAAGCGCAGCTTTTCTTCCGGTGCTTTCCTCATTCATTGCAGCGGTTTGCGCCCTTGCCGTGTCGTATTCATGCCGTGCGGAACGCAGTTTTTCGTCGTTTTCGGCAACGCAGCGTTCACATTCGGTCAGTTTTTCGCGAAGTGCGGCGCACTCCGATGCAAGTGCGGAATGCTCCGAGGTCTGCTGCTTTTCGGTCTCCGCCGCAGCATCGGCTTTTATCTTTGCGGCATTTACTTTCTGCATCGCCGCATCCTTGTCCGCGCCTTTTTTGCCGTTTGCGGCGGTTTTAAGCGCGTCGAGCTGCTGAGTCAGCGCGGTTCGGTCGCTTTTTGTTTTCTGAAGATCGCGGCCAAGCTTTGCAAGGCTTCGTTCGGCATCCGCAATCTGTTTTTCAAGCGCACGCTTTTCGCCCGCAAGGCGCACCGACTCGGCGTTCAGTTCCGCAACAATACTTGCTTTTTCGCTCTCTGCTTTTCGAAATTCCTCCGATTCGCGGTCGGTTTTCGCGGCAAGCACTTCCGTCTGTGCGCTGTCGTTTCGAAGCTCTTCAAGCTGCTTATGAAGGCGCATTTCGGTTTCAACGGCATTTCGGTGCGCTGTTTCGGCGTTCTCAAGCGCGGCGCGGCAACCTGCGGCAGCGGTGTGGGCGGCGTTGCTGTCCGTCTCCGCCTTGCGCAGAGCCTTTTCAAACTCGGAATACACGGCATAGCAGCGGTCGCTCTCCGCCTTGCGCTGGTTAAAAAGGCTTTGCGCAGCAGCGGCAATGCCGTTCTTTTCGTCGTATTCGGGTGTCAGCGCACTTCGGCGGCTTTGCCTTTCGCGCAATTCTTTTTCGGCAGCGCGCTCATCCCTGTGTGCATCCGAAAGAGCCTCTTCGGCGGATTGTGCGGCGCGTTTCGCGCTTTCCCGTGCATTTGCAAGATCACGCGCCCTGCGCTTTGCGCTTTCGGCGGCGGCAGTATCGCGATGAACGGTGCGAACCTCCTCTCTGCGAACCGGCAGCTCGCTGGGAAGGGTAACGTTGACAAATTCTCCGGTATGCTCGGAGTTGATGAATTTTTTAACTTCCAATGAAAGACTCACGGCTGTGACAATCCTTTCTGTATCAGGTCATAATCAGGTCATATCTGTTCCGCACAGAGGGCACGCACCGGCAGAACTGTCGATTCGTGCGGCATTTCACGCGGAAAGCGGCAAAAACCCCGCTTTTCGGCGGTGAAACATGAAAAATCTGCCCCCTTTGCAGGTATTCTGTATCTTTATTGTATTTTACACGAGGAAGCGCGGCTATGCAAGCAAAAATTTCGCATTTTTGCGGTTCGCCGTCCGCCGCTCACTGTTCCCCGCCCGCCGTATACAGCTCCACGCAGTTTTCGCCGTCGATTTCTTCAAGGCGAACGGAAATTATCTCGTTTTTTGCCGTCGGAATGTTTTTTCCGACAAAATTCGGGCGAATCGGAAGCTCCGAATGCCCCCTGTCGATAAGCACCGCAAGCTGAACCCGCGCCGGACGACCCAAAGCCATTACCGCATCGAGCGCAGCCCTTGCCGTTCGGCAGGTATAAATAACATCATCCACAAGGATAACCGTTTTTCCGATAAGCGAAAAATCCACTTCCGTCGTGCTTACCACGGGGTCGGGCGCAACAGTCGAAAGATCGTCGCGGTAAAGGGTTATGTCAAGTTCGCCGACGGGAATTTTTGCGCCGGTTATCCTTTCGATGTTTTCCGCAAGGCGGAACGCAAGCGGAACGCCGCGAGTGCGGATCCCGACAAGACATATGCCGTCCGTGCCGTGGTTTTTTTCGATTATCTGATGTGCCATCCGAACAAGCGTTCTGCCGATGTCATCTTCCGAAAGCAATTTTGCCTTAAATATCATATCGCTGCCGTCCTGTTCGCAATTCGAAATCAATCTCCGTCTTCCGGTTCCCGATTTTTGATTTTCATCCCGGCCCCCGGTTTCTCATTCTTTCACTCGGAGTATGAATATCATCGGAGTCAGTCCGCCCGCCTCGGTGCGCTCCTGCTTCAGGATTTCGATATTGCGTCTTTCCCGAATAAGGTTCTTAAGCAGAGTGAATTCCATTGTGTAAAGCACTGCAATGCCGCCTTTTTTGACAAGCAGCCCCATGCGGTCGAGCAGCCCTTCGTAGAGCCTTTCGCAAGAGGAATGATTCCCCACGCGGTTGCCGAAAGGCAGGTTGCAGATGAGCTCATCATACGGTCTTTTGCTTTCGAACCGCATTATATCGTTGCATATGAATTTTGCCTGGGTTATTCCGCAGGTTTTCACCGCCGCCTCCGCATTCACCCTTGCGCAGTCAATCGCCTTGTGGGAAATATCAACACCCGTCAAAGAAGCGCAGGGCGAGAGCATTCCGCGTTCAAAAAGCAGAGTACCGCTCCCGCAGCACGGGTCGATAACGCGGGCATTGACCGTCAGATAATCGCTTGCAAACCGCAGCACGGCAGCCGCAGCCGCAGGATTCATCGAAGCCGGCAGCATCTCCTTTCGGTAGGGGAAACGTTCATCCCTGACGGTGAAAAGCTTCAGGTACAGCCTTGCGGAGCTCACCGAAGCGGCGATGCGAAGTTCGATTTCGTAATCCGCAGGCGCATTCACAAGCGTTTTGTCGTCCGTAAGATCGCGAATTGCCTTTTTAAGCTCGCTTCTGTTAATATCCCCCGGCAGGTCGCCCGTTATTTCAATGCGATAGCGGTACGGCGGCTCTCCCTCATGCGTCTTCCGCATGAAATCAAGCATAAAGGGTTTTGCGCAGGAAGAAACAGCTTCCGCCGTCAAATCGACTTTCATGTCGATCGGAATCAGAGCCTCCGAAAAGCAGCGTGCTTCAAACAGGCCGATGTAATCATCCGTATTGACCTTCAGGCTGTTTCGGCGAACGTCAAACGCCTCAATGTCAAAATCTTCCAGTTCGGCTTTAAGCTGCTCCGTCAGGCGGTCGGGAGCGGTCAACTCAATTTCATAAACTTTGTCAAGTCCGCGGAAAATATGCTTTTCGTGCTTCATTGCGGCGGCGCGCGCCTGTTTCAACGCCTCGCATTCCTCAAGATAATGCTTCTGCTCCGTTTCGTCCGCAGGCGGGGCGGGAATGTATTCGTCAAGAGCGCGCTGAGCGCTTTCGCCGCCGACGGCGCCCAATGCAAAAAGCAGGGACGGACGAACAAAACGCGTATCTTCGCATTTCAGCCGCGCGATAAGAAGCTGAGCATCCGCTTCATCCTTTGTGAAAAGGCCGATAAGCCTTGCTGCATTGCGGCGGAGTTTCGGGGAGGCATCGCTTGCAAGGGCTTTGCGCATCGCCGGCAGAAGAGCAGGGTTGCCGCTCATGCGGAGCAGCATTGCGCGGCTTTTTGCAAGGCGTATCATCAGCGCCGAGCCGATGTTTTCCTCAATGAACATTGCCGTTGTTTCATCGCAAAGGCTGATTTTGTCGATGGTGGAATCATTCATTATTTCCGCCGAACCGTTCGGCTTTTCCAGTTCCGCTTTAATTTCGCTGCGGGTCAATCTTTTCATTGTGTTCCTTCCCTGTTTTCGTGCAGCAGAGCCTTTCGGGGGCACTTCGTTCCGTTTGCTCCGCAAAAGCTCCGCGCAGTTTTGATATTAAAATTCTGTTTAATCGGGTTTATCCGTTTGCTCCGCGCAGTTTTTCGAGAGCAGCCTTAAAATGCTCCGGCAGAGGAGCAAAAAATTCCATTTGTTCGTGAGTTCGCGGGTGAATCAGGCGCAGCCTTTCCGCATGGAGAGCCTGCCCGACGAACCCGAGATCGTTCCTGCCGCGCACTGCCGATGCCGCACCCGTGCCGTATACATCGTCGCCGACAAGCGGGTGATTGATATAGGCCATATGAACGCGGATCTGGTGTGTTCTTCCCGTTTCGAGTTCAACCCGCAAAAGCGTTCTTCCGCCCGCGCCGCTGTTCGGGAAACGTTCGCGAACGAACCAATGTGTAACCGCTTCACGCGCGCCGGCCGTTCCGGCAGGGTACACCGCCATGCGCTTTCTGTCCGTTTTGTGCCTTGCAAGCGGCGCATCAACGGTTCCGCTGTCCTGTCTGAAATTGCCCTCGCACAAAGCGCAGTAGGTTCTTGCCACCGAATGGGTCTTCAGCTCGTTCGCAAGAAAATTGTGAGCATCGTCATTCTTTGCAATGACCAGCAGTCCGGATGTGTTCTTGTCGATTCGATGCACAAGTCCCGGGCGCATTGCTCCGCCTATGCCCGACAAATCCTTAAGGTGAAACATCAGTGCGTTGCAAAGCGTCCCGTCCGGGTTGCCCGGCGCGGGATGCACGACCATTCCAACAGGCTTGTTTATAACGGCAATATCCGCATCCTGATACACAATATCTATCGGAATATCCTGCGGAACAAGCTCCGTCGGCACGGGCGGCGGAAGCTGAATTTCGATAATATCACCCCTGCGCACGGCATACTTTGCTTTTTCGGAACGACCGTTGACCGTTACCGCCTCGCAAAGGAGCAGCCTTTGCACCGCCGAACGCGTAAGCTCCGTGTGTTCCGCGGCAAAAGCATCCAGCCTTCCCCCGTTTTTTTGTGCCGCAATAACAATTTTTCCGCCGTTTCGGCAGTCGTCTTCCGTCTCGCCGCAAAGAATTTCATCCGAAACAAACTCACTGCCGAAGTCCCTGTCATCTGCATTTTCGCAGGCTTTTTCCGCGCATTCCCCGCTGTTCTTTTCGGGGAGCTGCCCGTTCGTCCGTTCCGAATCCGAGTTCATTTGCTTTCCGCCTGTTTTACGTCGGGTTCGGCACCCGCTTCTCCGCCGTTGCCCGCTGCGCAGCCCGCGTTTTTTTCGCCGTCCGTTTTTTCGAGTTTCTGCTTTTTTTCGTCCAATGCGGCAAAATACGCTCTGCCGCTCTTTGTGAACAGAACGCTCACAATAAGCAGCACCGCGCCCACGGTTATGCAGCTGTCCGCAAAATTGAACACGGGAAAATTAATAAAATCAAAAGCAATGAAATCGCGCACATAGCCAAGCGCAACGCGGTCAATCAGATTGCCTATCGCACCCGAAAGCACGAGCGCAAGCCCGAGCTGCAAATTGCGCGGCATTGTTTTCAGCGTTTTCAACAGAATGAAAACTATCAATCCGCCCGTGACTATCGTTATCACAACAAAAACCCACGTTGCATTGCTGAAAAGCCCCCACGCCATTCCCGTGTTTTTATGATACTCGAAGCGTATCAGCCCCGGGATAAACTCAAGCGCGCCGCCCGTTTGCGAAAGCACGCTCACGGCTGCCGCCTTTGATATTAAATCCGCCGCAACAAGCAAAATAACCGCTGCGCAAAGTGTAACCAACAATGTTATTCTCCGTTCCTTTCCGCGCACCCGTCTGCGGCCGCGAAAAATGTATTCCTTCACATATAACATGATACAACACTCACCGAAAAAATGCAACGGGGAAACAAAATAAACACTGCCAAACACACCGTAAGGCACTTCACTGCCGGTGTTTCTTCTTCCGCTTCATACGCTGCCAATCCGCAATTTGCAGTCATATTTTATTTTTTCGGCAAAAAAAACCCTGTTCCTTTGCAAATATATCCTTTTTCCCCCTTACAATATAGGCTGAAGAGTTATATAATAGGAGGCAGGAATCGTTCGGTTCGATTTTCGGACGGATTCGGGCGACTTTTCTTTTTTAACGTTACCTTTGGGAGGATCGCAATGGAAAATTTCGATAACCTTAAAAAAACTCCGCTGTTTGAGAAGCATTGTGCTCTCGGCGGCAAAATCGTCGATTTCGGCGGCTGGGCTCTGCCCGTGCAGTACACCTCCATTTTGGATGAGTGCAAAGCCGTTCGCGAACGCGCAGGCCTTTTTGATGTTTCACACATGGGTGAAGTTGACATTATCGGCAATGATGCCTATGCCTACATGCAGAAAATGGTCACCAACGACGTCACTTCAATGACGCCCGGCAGGTGCCGCTATGCCGTCATGTGCTATGATAACGGCGGCGCAGTGGACGACGTTCTTATCTACAAATTCGCCGATGATCACTACATGCTCATCGTCAACGCCGGCAATACCGACAAGGACTTTGCATGGCTTTCCGAACATGCATTCGGTGATGTTCGGGTCATCAACAACAGCGCAAAATGGGGTCAGCTCGCTTTGCAGGGTCCGCTTCATCAGGCAGTTCTTGATGCGGCGGGTTTTGAAGGCGAGATCCCTCAGAAATATTACACTTTCAACGATAAAATGACCGTTGCCGGCATTCCCTGCCTCATCTCCCGCACCGGCTACACCGGGGAAGACGGCGTTGAGCTTTACTGTGCGGCGGAAGATACCGTTCGCTTGTTTGAGGCTCTGCTTGAAGCGGGCAAAGGCGTTGACATGCTGCCCTGCGGCCTCGGCGCACGCGATACGCTCCGTTTTGAAGCTTCCATGCCCCTTTACGGTCATGAAATGAGTGCGGACATCAACCCCGTTGAGTGCGGCCTCGGCTTTGCAATCAAATTCAACAAGCCCGATTTCATCGGCAAAGAAGCTTTGCTCAAGCCCCAGACCCGCAAACGCATCGGTCTGAAGCTCGTCGGAAAGGGCATTGCCCGCCCCGAGGCGGATGTTCTCTGCAACGGTGAAAAAGTCGGCATCGTCACCTCGGGCGGCCCCGCTCCCGCTGTCGGCGGCAATTATGCAATGGCACTCGTTTCCGTCGATGCCGATGAAAACGGCACTTGGGCCGTTTCCGTTCGCGGCAGAGTCATCGACTGCGAGTTTGCACCCATGCCCTTCTACAAGAGGAAATAAACATAATTTGTGCGGCGCCGACAGGTGAGCCGCACAAATGCGCACAAAACTGCGTTCCCTTCCCCGGCGGTGCGTATCGGCTCTCGGCACGGTTCCGCCGCGGGAATTTAAACGAAAATACATACAAAACTTATAAATCCGGAGGATTATATCATGGTTCCCACCGACCGCAAATACACCCGTGAACATGACTGGGTACTTATCGAAGACGGCGTTGCCACCCTCGGCATCACCGATCACGCACAGAGCGAGCTTGGCGACATCGTTTATGTTGAGCTTCCCGAAGTTGACAGCGAGATCAATCTCGGCGAATCCTACACCACCGTTGAATCCGTAAAGGCAGCTTCCCCCGTCAACAGCCCCGTTGCCGGCACCGTCATCGAAGTCAACGAAGAGCTGGACGCACAGCCCGAGCTTCTTAACGAGGATGCTTTCGGTCAGTTCATCGCAAAGATCAAAGTTACCGAAATCGACGAAGCAAGCCTGCTCACCGCAGAAGAATACGAAAAGCTGCTTGAAGAGGCTTAATCAACCCGTACCTGTCGCGGCCCCGCCCAAGCCTGTGCTTTTCGGCACGGTTCCGCGATAAAAAAACGCATAGCTCCGCGCCCACGGTTTTCCGCCGCCGCGGGTTATGCGTTTTTACCTTGAATAAGCTTTTTTTCGAATCGGGCAAAATTCCGATTCATCAAGATTTTATATTTATAAAGGAAGTATTCCACAACATGAGAAGCTATGTTCCCAACACCGTTGAAGAACGCCGCGAAATGCTGAAAACACTCGGCCTTTCCGAAATGGACGAGCTGTTTGCCGATATTCCGGCGGATCTTAAGCTCAACCGCGAGCTGGATCTTCCCGCTCCGATGAGCGAGATGGAGCTGCGTCAGCTCATCACCGGCTATGTTCTTCAGAACGACGAAGCCTGCCTGCTTTTCCGCGGCGCGGGCGCATATCATCACTACATTCCCGCGCTGATTCCTCAGCTCATCTCCCGCAGCGAATTCTACACCGCATACACCCCCTATCAGGCGGAAATGAGCCAGGGTATGCTTCAGGGTATTTTCGAATGGCAAACAGTCATCTGCAATCTTACCGGCATGGATGCCGCCAACGCTTCCGTTTACGACGGTGCGACCGCTGCGGCCGAATCCCTGCTGATGCTGCGCGACTCAAAGCGCAAGAACAAGATCCTCTACAGCGCAGGTCTTCACCCCGATGTTATCGGCACTGTCAAAACCTACGGCCACTGCCACGGTCTTGAGCTTGTTGAAATCGGTCTCAACGAAAACGGCATTACCGATATCGACTGCCTGAAGGCAAACCTTGAAGGCTCTGCCGGTTTCATCGCCGCACAGCCCAACTATTTCGGCTGCATTGAAAACATGGACGAGATTTCAACCCTCGTTCACGGCGCAAAGGCACTGCTCGTCAGCTATGTCAACCCCATCAGCCTCGGCGCTGTCAAACGCCCTGCGGACTACGGTGCGGATATTGCTGTCGGCGATGCACAGCCTCTCGGCATTCCCATGTGCTTTGGCGGCCCGTATGCGGGCTTTATGGCAGCAGGCGGCAAACTCATCCGCAATCTGCCCGGCAGAATCGTCGGTGAAACCGTTGATGCCGATGGCAACCGCGTATTCGTTCTCACCCTGCAGGCACGCGAGCAGCACATTCGCCGCGAAAAGGCTTCCAGCAACATCTGCTCCAACCAGATGCTCTGCGCAATCATGGCAACCATGTATGCCTGCACGATGGGTCCCTGCGGCATGAAAGAAGTTGCCGAAGCGAACATTGCAAAGGCGCACTATCTGGCTCAAAAGCTCACCGAGCTTCCCGGCTTCAAACTCCGTTTCAACACCCCGTTCTTCAACGAGTTCGTCATCGACAGCGAGATTCCCGCCGACGAGATTTCCACCGCGCTCAAGGATGCCGGCATAGTTTCCGGCCTTGTGCTTGCAGACGGCGGAATGCTCTGGTGCGCAACCGAAATGACAACCAAAGAAGATATTGATTACCTTATCGAAATGCTCAACATCATGTTCTTTGAGCAGGACGGTGAGAACGAAACCGACGGAGGTACCGAAGCATGAGGCAATCCTACAAGCTGATTTTTGAACGTTCCCGCGAGGGACGCCGCGCGTATGACCTGCCCGCACTGGATGTGCCCGCCGCAAACTGCGCAATCCCCGAAAATATGCGTGCCGAATCAAAACTCGACCTTCCCGAACTGGGTGAAGTCGATCTTGTTCGCCACTACACAAACCTTTCCCGCCGCAATTTCGGCGTTGACAACGGGTTCTATCCTCTCGGCTCCTGCACGATGAAATACAACCCCAAAATCAACGAAGAAGTCGCCCAACTGTTTAACGATGTGCATCCTCTGCTCGATGCAGATATGTGCCAGGGTTCTCTGCGCCTGATGTATGACATGGAAAAATGCCTGTGCGAGATCTGCGGCATGGACGCTTTCACGCTCCAACCCGCTGCCGGTGCGCACGGTGAATTGACCGGACTTATGCATATCCGCGCCTATCACGAACATCGCGGCGACACCGCCCGCACAACCATCATCGTTCCCGATGCAGCGCACGGCACCAACCCCGCAAGTGCGGTTATGTGCGGCTTCAAAGTTAAAGAAATCAAATCCGCTCCCGACGGCGGCGTTGATCTTGACGCGCTGCGTGCGGCAGTCGGCCCCGACACTGCGGGTCTGATGCTCACCAACCCCTCCACCCTCGGTCTGTTTGAGCGCAACATTAAGGAAATTGCCGACATCGTTCACGAGGCAGGCGGTCTGCTCTATTACGACGGCGCAAACCTGAACGCGATAATGGGCATTGTTCGCCCCGGCGATATGGGCTTTGACGTTATGCATATCAACCTGCATAAAACCTTCTCCACCCCGCACGGCGGCGGCGGTCCCGGCAGCGGTCCCGTCGGTGTCAAAAAGCACCTCATGCCCTTTATGCCTGTTCCCGTGCTTGTTGAACGCAACGGCATGATCGAACTCGATTACGATCGCCCCGAATCCTTCGGCAGGGTCAAGAGCTTCTACGGCAACTTCGGTGTTATCGTCAAGGCATATGCCTATATCCGCTCTCTCGGCGGCAAGGGTCTTAAGGAAGCAAGCGAAAATGCCGTTCTTAATGCAAACTACATCATGAACGCACTGCGCGGCACCTATGAGATTCCCCACGACCGCATCTGTATGCATGAATGCGTCATTGCTCCGGGCGAACTGCTCGATCTCGGCGTTCACACGACCGATATCGCAAAAGCCCTTATCGATCGCGGTTACCATCCCCCGACCATCTACTTCCCGCTTATCGTTCATGAAGCAATGATGATCGAACCCACCGAAACCGAAAGCCGTGAGACTCTCGATGAGTTCATTGAAGCAATGAAAGACATTGCCCGTGAAGCCAAAGAAAGCCCCGAGGCCGTACACGCCTGCCCCGTCACCACCCCCGTCGGCCGTCCCGATGAGGTCACCGCGGCAAGAAAGCCCGTTGTACGCTACACGAAATAAGCATTGCTTTCAGTAAACCGCAAACTGCATCAGCGGGCTCGGTATCCCCGCCGCCGCTGATGAACAGCAGGACTGCGCCGTAAAAGGCAGCAGTCCTGTTTTTGTTATTGTATTCGAGTTTTGTTTAGTGAGTTTATCGCTGTCCGGCACGTCATCTTCCTTCCGACAGGAACTCGGCCGCCGAAGGATTCAAATCCAGCCCGGAAACCTCCCCGCTGCGCAGCATATAATAACCCTGACAGGCTATCATTGCCGCATTATCGGTGCAGAACCGCATATCCGGGCGGCAAAAACGGATGCCGTTCCTGTCGCATTCGGTTTGCAGCCGGGTGCGAAGCACATTGTTCGCACTCACTCCGCCGGCAAGGGCAAGCACGGAGCTTTTTTCGCGCAGGGCCGCGCGAACGGATTTCATCGTCAGGGTATCCGCAACGGCACGTTGGAAGGAGGCGGCGACATCGGCCTTATTCAGAACTTCCCCCTTCTGCTCCGCATTATGGAGCAGGTTGACAACAGCCGTTTTGATTCCCGAAAAACTGAAATCATTGCTTTCGCCCTCGTTAAACGGTGCATGGAAGCGGAATGCATTCGGATTCCCGCATTTTGCAAGCTTCTCTATCTCCGGGCCGCCGGGGTACGGCAAGCCGAGCGCACGCGCTGCCTTGTCAAAAGCCTCACCCGCCGCATCATCGCGCGTTCTGCCGATAAGCTCAAAGCGATTGTAATCGACCACGCGAACGATATGGCTGTGTCCGCCGGAAGCCACAATGCAGACAAACGGCGGTTCAAGATCCGGATAAGTGAGATAGTTTGCGGCGATATGCCCCGCAATATGGTTCACGCCGACCAAAGGAATGTTTGCGGCGTATGCGAGGCCTTTTGCATAGCTGACGCCCACAAGCAGTGCGCCGATCAGCCCGGGCGTGCAGGTTACGGCAATTGCACCGATGTCATTCAAACCGACTCCGGCAGTTTTTAATGCCTCATCCGCAACGGCACCTATACGCTCCGTATGGCTGCGGGAAGCAATTTCCGGCACAACGCCGCCGTACAGCCTGTGAACGGGAATTTGCGTATGCACCGCCATGCTCAGCACTTTGCGTCCGCCGCACAGAACGGCGG
>ERZ779890.676-NODE-676-length-36795-cov-5.457485_pt1 | contig 36795 bp, 66 predicted proteins | sample MGYA00511553_ERZ779890 | MGnify/ENA primary metagenome ERZ779890 (study PRJEB29588, sample SAMEA2152064) | human gut metagenome | biome: human gut; feature: human-associated habitat; material: faeces | place: Denmark | collected 2008/2010 ... | reverse complement strand
TGATTTTTATAAGAAAAAATATTATAATTATACAGTAAAACAGAGTTATGCCAATATAGCTCAGTTGGTAGAGCAACGGATTCGTAATCAAAACGTCAAAAACTATATAGACCGGACAGCTCTAAAGAAAATCTGACTTGCGGTTAATTTTGACAACAAAAATGACAACTAATTAACACAATTTTTGATATAATTATTTATTAAATCATCTGCATTTTCTCTTTGTTCATCCAAATGAGTATAAACTTCATAAATCATAGAAGCGGAAGCATGTCCCATTAAGGCTTGCGCTTTTTTTATTTTGACACCAGCATAATATAACATTGTACAATATGAATGTCTTAATTGATGACATGTAAACTTTATATTATTTTCTTTGTTCTTATTTATACTATATAAAAAACTTTCTAAGTGTCTTCTTACTGCAACATCAGTCAACATTTTGCCGTCTTTTTCTTTTACAAATAATAATCCATTTTTAGAATTATTAACTAAATTAACAACTATATCATATATGTTATCTAAAATAGGTATAGTACGAACTCTATTATTTTTAGTAGTTTTTACTATAGGTTGGTTATGTAGAAGAACAACAGCTTTGTTAATAGAAATAGTTTTATTTTTTAAGTCAACATCATCAACAGTTAATGGGATTATTTCTTCTTTTCTCATGCCAGTATAACGCATCAAAATAAAAAATGGGGCATATTTGTGTGTTGAATTAATAAGAAGATTATCTTCGTCAATTGTTAAAGGCATACGTTCATTTTTTATAACTTTTAACGGTTTTATATTACTAGCAACATTTTTAATTATTATATCATTATCAATAGCATCATTTAAAATTCTTTTCACATAAGCAAGCGTTTTATTTGCAGTTGTAGGTGTATTTTTCATATCTGAAAGTAATTGTTCAACATCATATTTTTTTATATCTTTAATTTTTTTAAATCCAAGAGATGGAATAATATGGTTGTTTACAATGGATTTATATTCTTCAATTGTTCTAATTTCTTTACCAGCAGAATTTAATTCAATCCACTTAATTGCGAAATTCTTCATCTTTATATTCTCTATATCAGATAGTCCATTATAAGAATTATGCATAAATTCAATATATTGTTTGTACAAATCTTTTATATCTTTAGAATATATATATTTAGATTTTCCGTTTGTAGTAATTTTTTTCATTAATCTTCCGTCTGTTCTGATAGTATAAGTCATATCTTTATATTTGTTCATAAATCCTCCTTAAAAAATAAGATAAGTACATTCCACTTATCCTTAGTATATATATCCATATTTGTCTTTATAAAATTTTAAAGCACTGCTCATATATTCGATTGTAACTTCAAAATATTCTGCTAGACTATAGAGTGTATTAATTCCGACTCAAAATGGCTGATTTTAGTTTCTCAAAAGGAATTAATACAAAATAAGACCACTTTTTAGCCCTATATTCTTGTTTATTAATTAAGATTTTATCAGTACAGTTAATTGAGTATGTTGCATCTTGATAATAATGACCTAATTCTTCTGATAAAGTTTCTTTTTCTATATATGAGTTATCTATATTTGTATAATTTAATGCAATAGCATTTATTTTATCTATATTTATAAAACAACCATACGCATCTTCTATATAATAATCATAAATTTTAATATGTTCTTTTTCAGCTAAATCATATAAATTATTTAGATTCATATTCCCTCCAATTAAATACTATTTATAAAAGTATTATAGTAAGATTTGCATAAGTCAATATTAGATTTTGACATTTCGTTCAAATATGATTGAAACTCAAAATATAAATTATTAATTCTATTTTCTTTGCCTCTTTTTGTTTTTAATTTTTTTAATTTAATATCTAAACTTTCCCAAGCTCTATCTATCATTAAATTTGTTTCTCTTTCTTTGTTCTGCATTAAATAAACAAGAGTAGAGGAAGGAGTTCTACCTTTAAATTTTAAAAATCTTTCTAAATTAGAAAGATTCTTTGTTTCATGCAATAAAATAGAATATCTTTCAAAGAAAATTTTAGGATTTGCAGTAGTATTAACTATTTTTGTTGATTCATTGCAATGTTTTAAAAATTGATTGGCATAAAATTCAGCCTCTTTCTTGTTTGAAATTTTTATGATAGTACCATCTATATTAATATTAGTAGTTTTATTAAAAAAATCTATTAATCTCATATTATTTATTATCCTTTTTATTGTCTTTTAAGACCACTTCAAGCAATCCTTTAATTTGTTGTTTTTGTGTTTCAGTAGGAGGGGTATAATCTTTCATACTAAATCCTATTTTGGCTAAACCTAGAGGATCAGATTCTTTGGGTTTTCTTTCATCTGACTTACCTAATAGGAAATCTACACTACAGTCAAGTATCTCTGATAATTTACTTAAAATATCTATTGAAGGCATATTTTTATTATTTTCGTAATTAGCAATATTTGAACGTGATGTATCAATTTTTTTTGCAAGTTCTTCTTGAGTTAGATTGCAATCTTGTCTAATTTTTTTTAAATTATCTCCAAAACTCATAAAAGCACTCCTTTCTAAGAAAATTATAACATTTCATTGTCAGTTTTGCAAACATTTTTTAAAAAAAATAAAAAAAATTTTAAAAAAGTATTGACAGCCAAACAAACATTATATATAATGTCAGCAGAACAAACAAAAAGGAGGGCGAAAACATGAGAAAGAAACTTATAGAAATTAGAAAGAAAAAAGGCTATACCCAAGAGCAAATGGCAGAAAGGCTAAATGTTGCCAGAACAACATATACAGGGTATGAAAATGGAAATATATCACCATCATTAGAAACAGCTTTAAAAATAAAGAAGATATTAAACTATAAAAAAGATGATATTTTTTTAACTTCTAATGTCAGTTAAACAAACTAAAACACAATAAATAAAAACAAAAGGAGACGAGAAAAATGCCAGCAACAAAATTACAAGAACGAGCGAGAGTCAAATATGTAACACCAAAACAATTCATGGAACAATACAGTTTAAGCAAATCACAAGCATATAAAATATTAGCCAGACCAGAAATGCAAGAAGCAAAAATAAAAGTTGGAGAGAAGCTAATAAGGATAAATTTAGATAGAGCATTTGAAATTATGCAACAAATATATAGTTAGAAAGAAGGAGGAAACAAATGAAGAGAAGTTGGAAGAATTTTAGAATAGACAAAAACAAAGTTTACATGAGAATAGGACGAGCAGTAGTATATAGCAGTTTATACATAGCAACAGTAGCGTTTTCAGTATGGGCATTTTGCCAAAACAGTATTTATTAGAAAGGAGGAAAGAGAGATGTTAACTAAAAAAGATAGAAAGATATTAAATCAAAAATCAATGATACATAACAGAGATATCTTAATAAAAGATATGGAAGGACAAGCAAAGGTATTACATGAAGAAAATAAAGATTTAAGATTCGAAAATGAAGAGCAAAGGTACTTGATAAGCAGAATTGAAAGACTAGTAAATTCAAATAAATACAACAATGAAAAAGCCGTTTTAAGCAAAATAAAAGAACTAGTTAGCGACTACCAATCAATAAACTAGTTCAAATATAAATACATAAATAAATTCATATTTACTTATATTTTAGCACGAAAAAGTAAATATGTCAAAGGAGAATTATGGAAGATTACATAGAAAACGATGAAGAAGGAAATATATTCGAATTAATAGCAGAAGAATGCTATTACGATGATTTAAGGGAGGAAGAATAATGCAAGATTTAATAATTATAAAACAATTACCTCAAATAGAGGAACATTTAAAAGAATTATCAATAGAAGTTGAACAAAAAGTGGAAAATGCTAAATCTTTAATATGCACAGAGGAAAATGTAAAAACAATTAAAGAAGTTAGAGCAGATTTAAATAAAGAGTTTAAGGAAGTAGAAAAGCAAAGAAAAACAGTAAAAGAACAAGTGTTAGCACCATATATGCAATTTGAAGAAGTATATAAACAATATATATCTGATAAATACAGAAGTGCTGATAATGACTTAAAACAAAAAATTAATTTAGTAGAAAAAGAATTAAAAGAACACAAAGAACAAGAAATTAGAGATTACTTTGAAGAATATAAAACAGCAAACAATATTGGTTTTATTACATATGGACAAGCAAGAATAAATGTAACATTATCAGCAAGTATGAAAAGTTTAAAAGAACAAGCAAAACAATTTATTGACAAAATAGTGGATGATTTAAAATTAATTGAAACACAAGAGCATAAAACAGAAATATTAGTTGAATATAAACAAACATTAAATGTATCACAAGCAATAACAAGTGTGACAAATAGATTTAAGGCTATTGAAGAAGAAAAGAAAAAAATAGAACAAGAAAAAGAACTTCAAAAATTTGTTGTGGATACTGCAAAAGAGTCAGACAAGTATAGTGAACAAATAATATTAAATTCACCATCCGTAGAAGAAAAAATAGAAGGAATTTTAACTTTAAAATTTACAGTAAGGGGAACAAGAACAAAATTAAGAGAATTAAAACAATTTTTAGAAAGTGGAGGTTACGATTATGAGTAATGAAGTACAAAAAAATAATGAATTAATGGTCAAATTTGATATTGACGGAAATGAAATAAAATTAACACCAAGTATAGTGCAAGAGTATATAGTAGGAACAGATGCAAAAATAACAAATCAAGAATTTAAATTATTTACAGAACTTTGTAAAGTTAGAAAATTAAATCCATTTTTAAGGGAAGCATATTTAATTAAATATAAAGCAGGTACTCCAGCACAATTAGTCGTAGGAAAAGATGCAATATTAAAAAGAGCAGTTTTAAATCCCAACTACGATGGAATCGAAAGTGGAATTATAGTTCAAAAAGAAGATGGAACAGTAGAAGAAAGACAAGGAACATTTAGATTAGGAACTGAACAACTTGTAGGTGGTTGGGCTAGAGTATTTAGAAAAGACTGGTCACACCCTACATATTCAAGTGTAAGTTTTAATGAAGTAGCACAAAAAACTGGACAAGGACAATTAAATTCAAATTGGAATAATAAAGGTGCAACAATGGTTGAAAAAGTTGCAAAAGTAAGAGCATTAAGAGAAACATTTGTCGAAGATTTAGCAGGAATGTATGAAGCAGAAGAAATGCAACAAGAGATTCCGCAACAAGAACCTATTGAAGTACAAGCAGAAATAGAAGAACAAACAGAAAACACAAAAGAGGTATCAATGAATGAACTATAAAATTATATCAAGTTGTAGTACAGGAAATGCAACAATAATAAAAGACATAATTTTAATTGATTGTGGAGTTACTTTTAAGAAATTAGAGAAGTATTATAAACAGTTCAAAATAGTACTTCTCACACATATACATTCAGATCACTTTAAAAAAGAAACAATTAAGAAATTAGCACAAGAAAGACCAACATTAAGATTTGCTTGTTGTGAATGGTTATTAAATCCACTTTTAGAATGTGGAGTTGAAAGAAAAAATATAGATGTACTTCAAATTGGTACGAAATACAATTATAAGCTATTTAAAATTGTACCAATCAAATTATATCATGATGTATCACAATGTGGTTATAGAGTACTATTTGACGATTATAAAGCAATCTATATGACAGACACAAAAACAGTTGAAGGAATAAGTGCTAAAAATTATGATTTATATCTTGTTGAAGGCAATTACGACGAAGATGAAATAGAAGAAAGAATAAAAGAAAAACAACAAGAATGTAAATATGTATATGAATTTAGAGCAAAAGACAGCCATTTAAGTAAACAACAAGCAAGTGAATTTTTATTGAATAATATGGGAGAAAATTCAGAGTATGTTTTAATGCATCAACATGTAGAGAGGTAATTATGGTAGGAACAAGTAATAAAATAATAACTTATTTACTAGAACAAGCAAAAGATAAACAGTTTGAAATAAAAGAATATAGACAAAAAAGAAGTTTAGACAGTAACGCCTATTGTTGGGTACTATGTGACAAGATAGCAAAAGAATTAAGCAAAGATGGAACAATTATAACAAAAGAAAAGATATATCAAGATGCAATATTACAAATTGGTTCATTTGAGCCAATGATAATCGAAGAAAAAGCATTTGAAAATTTCAAAAGAATATGGCAAAAGCAAGGACTAGGATTTTTAGTACAAGAAGTAAGCAGAAAAGATAGATGTGTCAAAGTACATTGCTACTATGGAAGTTCAACTTACAATAGCAAAGAAATGAGTTTATTAATAAATTTATTAGTTGAATTAGCAAAAAGTTTGAATATAGAAACCAAAAGTGACAAAGAGATAGAAAGTTTGTTAAAAGAGTGGGATAAGAAATGATAGTAACAGATTTAAGTAATAGTTTTAATCCTTGCCCAAAAAATATACAGAAAAACTCAAAGAAAAATGTAAAAAAGAGTAAAGAAGAATTTTGTATTATGCCCAAAAGCAAATTATATAGCACGGCAAGAACAGAAATATATTGTGAAAGACACGAGGTTTATTTTTCAAAGGCTTACAGACAAAAGAGTATAAATGATGGCTTGATAGTATTTTTAACCAAAGAAAGCCATCGTGGTACAAATGGAGTACATGGCAAAAATGGAGACAAGCTTAACAGACAATTAAAGAAATTAGCACAAAAAGCTTGGTGCAAATATTACAACAAAACAAAAGAAGAATTTATTAAAGAATATGGAAAAGCAAACAACTAAGGGGTAAGACATAAGTTTTACTCCTTATATTTTACAAAAGGAGGAGCAAATGGCAAGAGATAGTTTTATATTTTACAGAAGTTTTTATGAAGCTATAAGCGAGTTACCAAAAGAAAATCAAGCAGATTCATATAATGCAATAATGAAATATGCACTAGACCAAGAAGAAATAGAGTTGACAGGAATATCTAAAGCAATATTTTCTCTTGTTAAACCTCAATTAGATGCAAATTATAAAAAATATGAAAATGGAAAGCAAAAGAAAAGCAAAGCAGAAGCAAAACAGAAGCAAACAAAAAGCAAAAAGGTAACTAATGTAAATGAAAATGTAAATGTAAATGATAATGTTAATGTAAATGTAAATGATAATGACAAAGTAAGCGACAGTTGTGTTGACGGCTTACAAAAAATTATTGATTTTTACAATGAAAATATAGGACTTATTACTCCTTATGGGGTAGAAGTTTTAGAAGATTATTCTAAAGATATGCCAACAGACTTAATAATTTATGCAATGCAAATTAGTGTAGAAGCTAATAAAAGAACAATTAAGTACATAAAAGCTATATTAAATAATTGGCAAAAAGCAGGAATAAGAACATTAGTACAAGCAAAGGATGAAAACCACAAAAAGAAAAATGAAAATAAAGAAATAGAGGAGTGGTTAAATGAATAAACAAGAGTTTTATAAGAATATGCAAAAAATAGAAACAGCATACAATAAAAAGTTTAGCAAAGAAGAATTGATGTTGTGGTTTAAAGAATTTATGACAACAGAGACTAGCGAGTTTGAAAAAGCAGTTAATAAAACAATAAAAGAAATAAAATTCACACCAAAAATAGCAGATGTAAGAGCAAGAATAGCAGTAAATCCAAATGATTATTATACAAATGACCCATATGCTTATTTATACAAGAATTTAGAGTGGTGCAAATTAGTAAAGGAGTGATAAACAAATGAAGATAACTCAAAAGGGCAGAATTATAAATTATATACGACAGTTTGGAAGTATAACAAGTTGGGAAGCATATCAAGATTTAGGAGTAATGCAGTTAGGAGCAAGAATTGATCAACTAAAAAAAGATGGATATGAATTTACAACAGAATGGGTACAAAAAAAGAATAGATTTGGAGAAGATGTAAGTTTTAAAAGATATTATTTATCGGATATGGTAGCAGAAAATATGAGCCATATTCCAAGAATAGATTAGGAGGCAATTATGGATAAAATAAATGTTAATTTATATGGAGGAAAAAGTATATTTGGTGGAAGAGAAACACCATTAGAAGCTGAAATGACATATTGCGATAAATATAAAAATTGTAGTTTCTATAAACAAGGAAAATGTTTTAGTGCAGGAAGGTGGCAACAGAACTGTAAATTTGGAAAAAAAGTTAGACAAAAAGGATATACAAGTAGAGCTCTAAAATACAACGATTTTAGAGATAAATACAGAAAAGATGAATGTTACAACAAGCTAGATGAACCAAATAATACAATTGGAAAAATAGAAGATACATTCGTAATAAATGTTAGGTACTTACATGAAAAAGAAGGTGGAGGATATAAAATTGAAACAAATATATTTTCACACCCATTAATTTATATAAATGAAAATGACTTTAAAAATGAATTAATATCATTAATTTGCGATGGAAAACCAAGGACATTTATGGATAATGCAGTTATAAAAGACTATCAGGAAAAAACTGTGCCTAGATTCTTATATGAATTAAAAACAGAGTTTACAGATATTTATAACAGATTTATAACGCAGTATCCTGAATATAGAGAAAAGCAATTAAATTTTATTGGAAGAACAGCTTATATATACTCTTTAAGAGATGGTATTGAATTAAAAAGCAATTATTCAGACGGAGCAAAGTTTGTTAAAGAAGGAGAATACTTAAAAAGTACAACTAACTATAATGGTTCATTTATGCCATTTAATGCGAAAGAGGCGGATATAAGGCTTAAAATAGATAAAAAGATGAGTGTAAAAATAACAGACAACAGTATGGTAGATGAAAATACAATCTTTAAAGATTAAGGAGAGAGCTTGTGAAATATAATTATCCACCGTTAGAACGGTAAATGTGTAAAATGTAGAGGCTGTAATAGGCTTGAATTAGAAAACTTCAAACGGAGTTTGGAGATGTGAAAATTACATAGAAAAGGAGCTAAAGAAAAGTGAACAAATACAGAAATAAAAAAGTAATAGTAGACGGAGAAGAATTTGACAGTAAGAAAGAAGGAAATAGATATAAAGAATTAAGACTGTTAGAAAGAGCAGGAGAAATAAGCAACTTAGAACTACAACCAAGATTTTTATTACAAGATAAATTTAAGAAAAACGGTAAAACTTACAGAAAGATAGAATATGTAGCGGACTTTAAGTACATAGAAAACGGTAAAAAAATAGTAGAAGACGTAAAAGGAATGCAGACAGATGTATTCAAATTAAAACATAAGATATTTGAAAAAGTTTACCCAGATTTGGAACTAAGAATAATAAAATGAAAGGGAAAAATATGAGAGATTTTGAAAAAGAATATAAAGACATAGAACAACAAGTAGAAAGAGGTCAAAACCTAATAACAGCAATAATAATGGTTTTAGTTGTTATGATATTGCTAGTGTCATACCAATTAGGATTATACTTAAAAGAATTAGAAGCTAAGCAAGAAAATATAAGAAAATTGTCAATAGAAAATGAAGATTTAAAAGAGCAAATATACGTATTACAAATGAAAGGAGATAATTAAAATGTCAAATGAAATTGAAATAGGAGAATATGGAAGAACTAACTATGGGAAAATCATAAAATTTGCTTGGATACAATATTCTAATGGGAAAAGAGATGAAAGGAAAGTTATATTAATAAATAAAGATACACTAAGTAACGATTTTTATTATTTTTCTATAGGAGAATCAATAGTAAAACACAGCAAATACTTAATAGACTTAATAGAAAATAAAGATGTTTTAAAGGTTAGAATTGATAAAACGATAATGGTTTTTGAAATAGATGAAGACACATCAGACATTAAATATAAAGAATTAATAGAAAATATTGAAAATGGAGAATATGAATTACTAGAAATACTAACACATGAACAGTTTGAGGCTAATTGCTATAAAGTAGGAGGAGAATAGATATGTTAAAAACATTAATAGGAAGAAGAGTAGCAACATTTGATGGACATATTGGAGTAGTGATAAAACATTTTAAACCAACAGGAAGAGATATGACAGTACATATAAAACAAGATGATGGGCGAATATGGTATTGTCCTGAAAACAATATTGTAGAAGTAAAGGAGTAAATAGATATGTTAAAAATAAGAGATGATGTAGATTTAAAAGAACTTGAAAAGTTTGGATTTAGAAAATATGAATATACACATTTATTAGTTTTAAGAAAAAAAGAACACGATTTTGCAAGTATAGATATTAGAAACAGAAGATATGAAATATTAGATTTATGCAATTTAACATATAATTTAACTTACGATTTAAGCAAAGCAGATTTAGTAGTAAAGGAGTAAATATGACAAGTTTTGAAAAAATGTGGGATGATGAATTAAAAAGAAAGGATAATTATTACAAAATAATAGGAGATTATTTAGGATATACAGGAAAAGAGTGTATAAATTGTGGAAGAAATAGAGTAGAAAGATATTCAACAGGAGTAGAAATTTGTGAAAAGTGTGGAACAGACCAAAAAACAAAACTAATATATGAAAATCAATATGGAAGTTATTTAGAATATGAGTAAAGGAGTAAATAAGATATGAAAGTAATGATAAGTCAACCAATGAATGGAAAAAAAGAAAGCCAAATAAGATTAGAAAGACAAAAAGTAATAAAAAAATTAGAAGATTTAGGATGGCAAGTTACAGATACAATATTTACAGATGAAGCACCTAAAAGTTGTAATCCAGCAATATACTATTTATCAAAATCAATAGAAAAAATATCAGAAGTAGATGCTGTAATATTTATGAACGGATGGGAAAAAGCTAGATGGTGTAGAATAGAACATGATATTTGTTTACAATATGAAATACCAACAATGTATGAATATGAATTATAAAATTTAGAGAGGAGTAATACATAATGAAAGAAAAAACAGCAGATGAGATGTTAAATGATATAGGATATGTAAAATATTTAGATAATGAAGAAACAATTATTTATAAATATGAAAGAGAAACATTTAGAGTAAGTCTTACTTTTGATAAAAGACCATTTAAAAAAACATTTCACGCAGTAGAAGGTTTGTGGGTAGCAAATAATGAAGGTTGGTATACACAAGAATTTAAAAATAAATGGGATAAGTATTGTGCAGCACAAGGTTATTGGTCTAGTATTTGGCACGAATTTTCAATAGAAGAACTACAAGCAATAAATAAGAAAGTAGAGGAATTAGGATGGAAATAGAAAAAACAGTATATGTAATACAAAATAAAGAAGGACTGTTTGCTACTTATGGTAGAAGTGAATTTCATAAAGATTTAAGATTTGCAAGATTATATAAAAGTAAAAAGACAGCATTAAAACATTATTTTAATAATAAAGGAAATTATGAAGATTTAACATTAGTAGGAATACAAATGAAGATAATTAGTAAGGAAAAATTAAAGGCAGAAGAATTTTCGGAGAGGAGGACTAACATATGACAAAAGAACAAGCAATAGAAATATTAAAATGTTTTAAAGATAATAAAATACAAAGAGATAAATTAGAAATAGACAATAGATGTGGTGGCTGGAAAATAGGAAGGATTTATAAGTCTTTAGAATTAAATACGGCAATAGAAACAGTATTATCTATACTAGAAGAACAAGAAAAGAAAATAGCAGATTTGCAAAAATCAGTAGAACAAATATATGATGACTATCAAGATATTGGAAAAATGGCATTTAATTATTCAGATAAAATAGAGAAACAAAACAAAATAATAGACTTAATGGCAGAAAAAATATACGAAGAAGGTATCGTTTGGGACAATAAAGAAGAAGTAAAGCAATATTTTGAAAATAAAGCAAAAGAATCGGAGTGATACAAATGACAATAAACCACATATACAACAAAGTAATAGACACAATGAAAGAATTAGAAAACATAAACTTATTAGATATATCAAAAAGAAAAGAAAGTCAAGCACAAATAAATAAAGCATATAAAATTTTAGACAATTTTAAAGATGAAATTATAAGAGAAGATATAAAAAGAAAACAAGGAGGTACAAATGAGTAAATATATAAAAGAAGACGTTGAAACAATGTTGATACATCATAAAGAGAACGAATCAAAATTAACAGAAATTGAAATAAAAGAAGAAGAATACAAAGAAAGGTTAGAATATTCAGGAACTGTTTATGAAGACGATGAAAGAGAAGTAATAGAGAATATGCAAATAGCGGGGCAAGTATTTGATAGTATACATAGCAATACAAATAAAATATCAGACAAGGTGTCAAGTACAGTTCTAAATTATGAAAAAGAATTAAATCATATAAACAAAGAAGATAGAGAGTATCTAAAAAGACAAATTGCAAAATTAAATATAGACAAAGGAAAATTAAATAAAATAGTTGTTAGAGTTAAAAATATGATTGAACCATTAACACAAGAAGAAAAATTTGTAATAGAAACGTATTATATGAGAAAATCAAAATGGGATTATGTAGAAAAAGCATATTTTAAGGAATTTGAAAAATATAAATGTGTAAAACAATTACAGACATATAGAGACAATGCTATGGAAAAGATGTTAAATATAATAAATGCGGGTTTGGACTAAAACTTCGCAAAAATTACGCAAAAACTTCCTTTTAATTTCTTTTTGAAAGTACTATAATTATAATAGAAAAAATGTAAGTAGAGTAAAGAGTAAATGCAAGCCCTTAGTATTTACTCTTTTTATTATGTTATGAAAGGAAGAATAAAAATTATGAAATTAATGATAAGCCAACCTATGAGAGGTAAAACAAATGAACAAATAAGAGAAGAAAGAGCAGAATTAGTAAGTAGATTACAAGAAGAAGGAAACGAAGTTGTAGATACAGTATTTGAAAATGCACCGGCAGATGAAGATATTGCAATTTATATGTTATCTCAATCAATTAGATACATAGGAAAAGTTGATGGAATTGTATTTATGAAAGGTTGGGAAAAAGCAAGAGGATGTAAAATAGAACATGAAGTAGCAGTAGAATACGGAAAGCAAGTGTTTTATAACAATTAATTAGTTATTACCAGTATGCTAGGTAACTGATAATATAAATTTGGCTGTAATGATTATTATCCTTTGAGCATATAAAGAACTTTCCTAGCGAGTTCTATAAAAAAAGAAATATCTTTTGCGGAGCTATGTTCAATGAGCGTGGCTCTATTTTTCTAATATGTAAATAGTATAAAAGGTAAATGAAAAAGCATAAGGTAAAAGGTTTGTCTAGTTGTTTCCTTAAACAAATCCTAGTTTATCTTTTATAGTGTTTATAAGAAAAGAGGTAATAATATGACTCTAGAACAAATAAAACAATTCAAAGAAGAAAACTGCAGTAAATGTAATAAAGATATTGACTGTAAAATAACACAAGACATAAATGGAAAACTAAAGTGTACAGAGGAATAAAATATGATCCAATGTTTAATAGATAATAAGATATGCCCAAACGGGAACAAAAAATGTAAAGTATGTAAATTTGACAGTTGTGAGGAAGTACTAGATATGATAGAAGAAGAGCAAAAACATAAAGATAATGACAAATTAAAACAAATAAAAAATGAATTACCAGAACAGTGTAAAAACTGTTCTTTTTTAGAGGTTACAAGTCTAAGAGAAGGTAAAGTATTTTGCCCTTATAGAATAAAAGAGAGGTGTTTAATTAAATGAAATTTAAAATAAATAACAGAGAATGGACAATAACAGAAACATCCCAAGAATCAATAAAAAATATGCAAAATATTAGAAGAGCAAATGAAGAAGAAAACTTAAAATCAATAGATACAAGATATTACGGTATTACATATTGTGATATACAAAAAATATATATAGATGAAGATTTGCCAGCAGACAGAGAGAAAGCTACTTTGATTCATGAATTAACACATTGTTATATAGATAATTATATAACTCATTGTGGAAAACAATACACAGAAGAAGATGTTGCAGACATAGTATCAAATTCTTATGACATTATACATGAAATAGTAGATAAATTTTTTGAGGTAAGAAATGAACATAAATCAAAACATAAACAAATTAAAAATAAATGTTTAATAAAATAGGAGGAATGAAATGTTAGAAGGAAAAGTCATAAAAGATTTTAACGATAAGCAAAATAACTTAAAGAAGTATACAGTAGGGAAAAAATTCAAAGCAGAAGATAAAAGATATAAAGAATTAGAAGCAAAAGGATTCGTAGGAGAAGGTAAAGAGGTAATAGTCAAAAGTAACAAGTAGGTGGGGAGATGGCAAAATCAAAATGGAACGATATAAAAGAAAAATTAATACTTGTAGAATGCTGGGCTAGAGATGGATTAACAGATGAACAAATTTCTAATAATTTAGGAATATCAACAACAACATTTTATGAATATAAAAAGAACTATCCGGAGTTTTCGGAGTCCTTAAAAAGAGGAAAAGAAATTGTGGATTATGAAGTTGAAAATGCCTTATTAAAAAGAGCACTCGGATATGAATTTGAAGAGAAAACATATGAAACAAGATGGGATGAAAATCAAGGAAGATTTAGAGAAGTATTAACTAAGAAAGTAAGAAAAGAAGTAGTTCCTGATACTACTGCTCAAATATATTGGCTAAATAACAGAAAACCTGAACAATGGAGAAATAAAAGAAATGAAGAAGAAGGTAACAACAAAAATCTAAATAAAGTTGAACAATTATTAACTAAAATAAAAGAAGAGGCAAATAAATGATAATAACAGAAAAACAAAAAGAGTTTATCAGGAATGCAACTCATAGATATAACTTAAAAATAGGTGCAAGAAGATGTGGTAAAACATATTTAGATATATTGTTTACTATTCCTAACAGAATACTAGAAAGAAAAGATTTAGATGGATTAAATGTTATTTTTGGAGTATCAAAAGGTACAATTGAAAGAAATGTATTACAACCATTAAGAGAAATATATGGAAAAGATTTAGTAGGATTTATTAATTCTCAAAATATAGCTAATTTATTTGGACAAGAAGTGTATTGCTTAGGAACTGAAAAAATAAGCCAAGTAAGTAAAATACAAGGTACATCTATCAAATATGCTTATGGAGATGAAATGGCAAAATGGAACAAAGAAGTATTTATAATGATACAAGGTTCTTTAGATAAGCCATATTCGTGCCTAGATGGAGCATTGAATCCGGAAAATAAAAATCACTGGTTAAAGAAAGACTTTTTAGATGTGATAAAAGAAAAAGGATTAGATGTATATACACAATATTATACAATATTTGATAATCCATTTTTGCCAAAGGATTTCGTTGAAAATCTTTGTAAGGAATACAAGGGAACAGTTTATTATAATAGATTAATATTAGGGCAATGGTGCGATGCTGAAGGATTAATATTCCAACAAATTGCAAATGATGATAAAAGATTTATTACTACTACAATTCAATATAATTCTATAATAAGTATAGGGATTGACTGGGGTGGCAACAAATCAAAACATAGCATAACAGCAACAAAAATAAGCAGAGATTTTAAAAGTGTACAAGTGCTAAAAGCTAGTACAATGAAAGCAACAGGAACAAACACAAAGCAAGTATTTAGATGGATAATAAATTTTATAAAAGAGATACAGGACAAATATGGAACTGTATCTTTTATTTTTGCTGATAGTGCAGAACAAGTATTAAACAATTCTTTAAATGGAGAATTAAGAGCAAATGAAATTAATTTGGTAGTTCAAGATAGCTTAAAAATTGAAATCAAGAACAGGATTGAACTTTGGAATAGGTTGTTAAATTTGGATAAAATAAGCTTCATAGAAGGACAATGTCAGACTTTAATAGAAGCTTTACAAACAGCTTTATATGATGAAAAAGCAAAAGATGACAGGTGGATAGATGATGGAGAAACGTCGGATATAGATAGTTTAGATAGTTTCAATTACTCATTTGAATATTGGTTTGAAGAGATATCTTATTATTTAGGAAAGGTAGCATAAAATGAATAATGTAGTATTAAAATATTTAAAAAGCAAAGGATATAATACAGTATCGACAGATTATTATAATTTTGTGGAAACATGGGAGTCTTGGTGGAAAAATCAAGTAGACTTTCATAAATATCATGACCAAACAGGAAAAGAAAGAAAAATGTTTAGTCTAGGCATGGCAAAAAGACTAGCAGAGGATTGGTCAAGCATATTATTTACTGAAAGAGATGAAATAACAACAAAAGCGAACACAGACGAACAAACAGAGGTAAATAATGAATATTTAAATAATCAGTTAAAGATATTAAAAATATATAAAGACTTACCGACAGCAATAGAAAAGGCAATGGCAATGGGAACAGCAGGGGCAACAATGAGAGTTAAACATGCAAAGGTAGATAAACAAGGAAGGCTATATGCGGATGAAAGAACAAAGCTAGATATTATTTACTTAGACGCAAACCAAATTATACCTTTAAAAGTTGAACATGGAGTAATAATTGATGTTGCTTTTGTAAGTGAAAATACTATAGACAGTAAAAAAGAATATTATATTGAGTTACATCAATTAAAATATAACAAAGAATTAAATCAAGAAATATACGAAATATCTAATAATTATTTAGATGAAAACGGAAATGAAATAAACAAAGAGGGCATAGCTAAGAGTTATACAGTTAATTCTAGTGTGCCTTTATTTAGTATCTTAAAGCCAGCAATAGCAAACCCAATTGATACAGAATACAACAATGTAAACGGGATGGGATTTAGTGTATATGGAACTGCAATTGATCAACTTATGGCCTGTGATATTACATACAATAATTTTGTTATGGATTTTTACCTTGGAGGGAAAAAAGTATTTTATAACAAAAAAATAACAAGAACTAAGACAAGACAAATAAAAGATACAGAAGGAAATATAAGAGAAGAAGAATATGAGGTATATCCTGATGACGTAATGAAACAACAGTGGGCTGTATATGGAGATACTGAAATAAGTAACATAAAAGAAAATCCAGTTGTAACAGAATACAATCCAAAGTTAAGAGTACAAGAAGATAAAGAAGGAATACAATTTGCTTTGAATATGCTAAGTTTTAAGGCAGGGCTAGGAACAAAATATTATGAATTTAATGGAAATTCGGTAGTGACTGCAACTCAATACGTTGGAGATAGACAGGACTTAATCGAAAATGCTAACAAACACCGCAAGAGTGTTGATGAATTTGTAAGTGGAATATGCAAAGCTATTCTTTTACTAGGAAGAGTATTATTCAAAGAAAAAGTAACAGAAGATTGTATTGTTACAATAACAGACAAAGATGGTTTTATGGTTGATACAGAAACGGCAAAACAGGAATTTAGACAAGATATAGCACAAGGAATAAGACAAGCTTGGGAATATAGAGTTAAATTCTTAGGGGAGACAGAAGAAAAAGCCAAGGCAATGGTAAAAGATGAAGAAATAGAAGATATTGAAGAATAAGAGGTGTTTTAAATGTTAACACCTGAATATTTAAATGATATAGAATTTAATGATGTTGTAAGACTATATAATAAATTAAATATAGAAATAACAGCTGATATAATAAGCAGAATAAGTATAATGGATGATATTACAGCAGTAAGTAAAGAACAAATGAAAATATTATTACAAACAAATGGAACAGAAATATTTAATGAAGCATTAGAAAAAACATCATTATTAACAAGAGAAACAAAGAATGCATTAAAGTTACTATTCAAAAACATGGCAAAAGAAGATATACAAGGATACGAAGAATTATACGAATATAGAGAAAAACCTTTTAAGCTGAGTGAGACTCAATACAACATACTTAATCAAGGATTAAAACAAACTAATAAAACACTAAAGAACATGACAAATACTATAGCTTTTCAAAGTCAACAAGCATATGTTAACGCAGTAGATGAAGCATATATGAAAGTTATAAGTGGTGCATTTGATTATACGTCTGCTATTAATACAGCTGTACAACAATTAGCAGACAAAGGAATAACATTAAAAGATAAACTGGGAAGAAATATACAGTTAGAAACAGCAGTAAGAAGAAATGTGTTAAGTGGTATTCATAAAACAGCAAACAATATAAATAGAAATATAGAAACAGAGTTAGGTTGCGATGGATATGAGGTTACAGCACATTTAGGGGCAAGACCAAGTCACGCAGAAGAACAAGGTAAACAATTTGCAGTAAGTAAAAAAGATGCTAGCAAATATGGTTTAGAGTTATGGTCAGATGTTGCAGAATTATGGGAAGAGTACAATTGTAGACATAGCTATTTTGGAATAATCTTAGGAATTTCAGAACCAGTATATACAAATAATGAATTAGAAAAACTTAAGAATGCAACAGTTACATTAAATGGAAAACAAGTACCATATTATAAGGCCACTCAAAGACAAAGACAATTTGAAAGTGATATAAGAAATACAAAACGAAGTATACAAACATTAGATAAAGCAGGCATAGACTCATCAAATCAAAGAAGTAAATTAAGACAATTGCAAATGAAACAAACAGCATTTTGCAAAGAGACAGGACTTGAAAAAGATTATTCAAGAATGAAAATTGCAAAAATTAAGACAAACGAACAAGCAAAGTATAAAGATATAAAAGAACAATTTAATTCAGTAAAGAAATATAAAGTTAAACAGCAACAATACTACAAAGATACTCAAGGAACTAAATACTTTGTAGATGGAAAAAATGTTTTAATGGAACCATCGGATATAGAAAAAGAAGTAGCTAAAATTCTTGGAAAAGCTTTTGGAGGGCAAGTAAATATAATACCAAGAATAAATAATCCAGCAAGTATAAAAACACCAGATTATATTATTAACAATGAAAGATTTGACTTGAAAGAAATTACTGGTAAAGGTAAATATGTAATAGAAGGTAATTTAAGAAAAAAGAAAAACCAAGCAAATAATTTTATTATAGATGTAACAAATACTAAAATGGATCCCAAAGAAATAGAAAGGCAAATAAAAAGTATTTATATTTCAAAAAGATTCATGTGGATTGATAAGATATTTGTCATAAAAGAAAACAAAATAATAAATGCATATAAAAGAAAATAATTGAAGGTCAACTGCGAACCAAATATATGGGGTTCTCAACTGACCTTCAATAATAATATTATTAACTTAATTATACAATAAATTAGGCTAATAATCAATAGTTTATGCAAAAAAATGCAATTTATACATTAAATTAGTTATTAACGTTTTAATATATATAAGAAGCTGACGAGCTTCTTTTTTAATGTCTTTTTTCAATTAGACGTAAAAGAAATTGAAATGTTGGGCATACGACGTTAAAAATAGCAAATATTATCAAATTCGAGGGAAGAAAAACCCGTAGAAAATCGTAGGAGGAGAAATATTATGAAAAGAAGTTTTTTAGAAGGATTATTCAAAGATTTAGAAGCGGAGGATAGCGTTAAGAAAAATATCATTGATAGTATTATGGATGAAAATGGTAATGATGTTAACGCAGAAAAAACAAAAACTTTAACTGCACAAAATGATTTAAAAGTAAAGGAAGGATTAATCGAAGAACTAAACAAAAAAATAAAAGAAAATGGTTCTGTCGATATAGAAGAAATCAAAAGAGTAGCTAAAGAGGAAGGTTTTGCTGAAGGTTCTAAAGAAGTTGAAGAATTTAAGAAAACAAACGCACTAAAAAGTTCCATAAAAGGAGCGAAAGACTTTGACTTAGTTTATAGCAAACTAGACAAAGACAAAATTAAATATGAAAAAAATGATAAAGGAGAGTACACAGTAAGTGGCATTGATGAACAAATCAAAGATGTCAAAGAAAAGTATTCTTTTTTGTTTGATGAGGAAGATGATGGAAGCTCAGAAATTAATCTTGGTGGAAATCATAACAAATTATCTGAAAAAGATGGCTTAAAACAACTAGAAGAAGCTATGGGAATTAAAGAAGATAAAAAATAGAAAGGAAGAATGAAAAATGCCAAATACAATAGAATTATTTAAAAAGAATGCACCAGAGTTATTAGACAAAATATATAAATCAGAGTCAACAACAAGTGATTTCGATATAAACGGAGCTTTAGTACAAGCAGGAAAGAATGCAAATGAAATAATTGTTCCAGTATTAGATATGGACGGATTAGGAGATTATGACAGAAATAGTGGTTACATTGATGGAGATGTATCATTAACGAACGAAACTAAAAAATTCAATTATGAAAGAGGAAGAAAATTAAAAACAGACGTAATAGACAATGAAGAAACAGGAGGAGTAATATTAGGAAATTTATCAGCTGAATTTTTAAGAACAAAAGTTATTCCTGAGGTTGACGCTGTAAGATATGCTACGTATGCATCTATCCCAGGAATTTCAAAAGTGCCAGCAGGTACTAGCTACGATACTGCAGAAGAAGTTTACAAAGCAATTGCTAAGGCGTGGGATGACATGACAAACGATGAAGTACCGGAGGAAAATAGACATTTAAGAATAACATCTGTTCTATTAGGTATGATTAGAGATATGGATACTTATAAATCAAAAGAATTATTAAGCAAATTTGCAAGCATAAAAGCTGTACCACAAGCAAGATTCAAAACTGTAATTGAATTATTAAGCGGTAAAGATGCCGACGGAGAAAGAAAAGGTGGATTTAAAGCAGGAACAGAAGCAAAGGATATAAACTTCATGATAATTCATAAACCTGCATTATTACAATATACAAAGCATAATAAAATGAAATTATTTACACCTGATCAAGATCAAGATGGAGATAATTACAAATGGTTATATAGATTATATGGATTAAATGAATATTACAAAAATAAAGTTGCTGGTATTTATTTATCACATAAAGCTTAGGAGGTAAAGAAATGTCAAAAAAAATAGGAATAGGTTATTCTTTTAAAGAAAAAAGCCTAGAAAATGAAAATAAAGAATTAAAAGCTAAACTAGCTAAACTTGAAGCCGAAAATAAAAAGGTTAAAGAACCAACAGTGGCAGAATTAAAAGCTAAACTAGATGAATTGGGAATAGAATATGACAAAAAAGCTAATAAGGAAGTATTGTTAACTTTATTACCACAAGAGTAGGAGCTGATAAAGATGAAATATGCAGATTATAGCCATTATTTACTTGAGTATAAAGGAAAACTACAAGAAATCTTTTTTGATTCACTAATAATAAAAGCAAGCAGAGAAATTGATAAGAATGTCAATACAAGACTAACAGAAACAAAAATAAATAATTTGCCAAAAGAAGCACAAGAACAGTTGAAATATACTGCTTGTGCTTTAGTTGATTTAATAAGTAAAAAGGAAGAAAGTACAAACAGAAAAATTACTTCATATTCGATAGATGGAGTAAGCAAAAACTTTAAAGTGCTTTCTGATGAAGAATATAAAGTGGCTAAAAAGGAAATAATCAATTGTTTGCCTGATGAATTAACATGCTTTTTATAGGGAGGTTAGTATGGAAGATTTTCCAATGCAAGATATAACGATATATCATAAAAGTAATAACAAATGGGATAGATATGTTGTAGAGGCTAGTTATAGAAATACTTCAATAACAAATCATAACAGAAATGGGTCAGATTCAACTGACAATGCCTTAATTAGGATTTTTGATATCAATGGATATAATTTAAAGTGGTTTGTAGAAAAGAATGATATTATTGTAAATAAAAAGGTAGAAGATGTAATAGAAAGAGTACCATTAACAGAATTAAGTAAAAAGTATGGTGCACAAAATGTTCATAAAGTAACATCTATTGATAAATTTATATTTGATGATGAGGATTTACCAAATCATATTAAATTGGGGTGTATATAATGAGCATGATATTGAAAACTAAACCGTTACAAACCATATATAAAAGTTTAGGTCTAGAAGAGCGAGGGAAAGTACAGCAATTTTTAGGAAAAACGGTTGCTGACAATCTCAAAAAATATGTTTCTTTAAAAAGTGGAACACAAAAAGACTCTGTAAATCCTATAAATGGAGGAAAACAAGTAATAATAAACGTTCCTTATGCAAGATTCCAAGCAGAAGGAAAAGTTATGGTAGGAGTAAAAAGTAGAAGTGCTTATGCTAGACGTGGAGAAAGAAAAGTAGTTATAAACAAAAATTTAAAATATCACAGCAGTAAATTAAGAGGTGCACACCCATTTGAAAGAATGAAGGCAGACAAAAGAGACAAAATATTAATGCAAACAGCAAATTATGCAAGGAGGTTAGACAATGGATAAAGCAATAAACGAATGGTTGTTAAAATATGAACCAATAAAAGAAATAGCAGAAATGATACATACAGAGGAACTACCAGAAGAAACAGATACTTTAGCCTTGCAAAGGAGTGGGGTAGAAAATTTGCCACTAAAATATATAACAGATACAGGCTGGTATAGACAATATCAATATGCATTACTTTTAAAAGCAAATAGTGAAGATGACATACAAAGATTAGAGAATTTAGACTGGTTAGATGATTTAAGCGATTGGATAGATAAACAAAATCGACTAAGAAACTATCCAGTATTAAAAAATAAACAAATAAAACAAATTAGCTGTGCTAATGCGATAACCTATGAAACTGATGAAAAAGGTTTTATAAGTACGTATTATATACAGCTTTATTTTAATGTAAGAGGAGGAATTTAAAATGGCAGTTGAAGAATTAACAGATATCATGGAATATGACGAAGCACATTACTTTGGAATAAATAATGAAATAGTATTAGGTGGAGTAATTACAGAAATGACAGAAAGTTCAAACCCAACAGAGTCTGAAAAGCAATACATACACCAAAAATCAAAAGTTACAAAAGTAACAGGATTCTCAAACGAATTTCCAATTACAATGGATATGGTAAAAGGAGATAAAGTATTTGAATATATGTACAATTTATTCTACGAAAGAAAAGTAGGCTCAGATTTAGATATGGACCATTATATTGTAAACTTATGGGAACCAGTTGCAAGTCAAGAAAATACATATAAAGCAAGAAAAATAACACAAACTTGTGAGATAACGGAATGTAATGGCGCAGCAGGAGAACAAAAACAAATGACAGGTTCATTAAAAGGTGGAGATTTTGTTTATGGTACTTTTGATGTATCAACAAAAAAATTCACAGAGAATGCATAAATAATAGGTAGATGTTAAGTGTAATTATATTAAGAGGAGAATAGGAAAATGGAAGATAAGAAAAGATTAAGTTTTGGTTATGAGGATACAGACAAAAGTATAGAGATAGAATTATATGGATTAGTTTTTGAAATTAATGATTTAGATAATATAAAAGAGTTAGAGAGTTTAGATAAAAATAATAATAATGCTATAGAAACACAATTTGAAAAGATATTAGGCAAAGGTGCTATTGATAAAATAAATAAAAAAAGAGTAAGCGATGGATATAAAAAATTAGATTTAAATATAGAATTAGGAATCTTAGGTTGCGTATTTGAAACGTATGCAAAAGGAATAATGGGAAATATGTTAAGTAAAGTAACAAAGACAGCTGACGATATCAATAAAGATATGAATAATACTGTAAACATGAATAGAGAGCAAAGAAGAAATTATAATAGAAATCAATATAGAGGAAATAGAAGAAATTATAGGAGATATTAATATGATTATGTTTAATAAGCTACCCTATTTTGTAATATTACAAGGAAAAAAATATAAAATAAATGTAGACTTTAGAACTATGATATCTTTCGAAAATAAAGTGCAGGATAAAAGTGTCGACAAGTCGGAAAAGATAAAGTATGGACTAAGGCATTTTTATCCTGCTTTTTTTTATGCAGAAAATTATAATAAACTACTATACAATCCACAATTATATAAAGAAGCTTGTGAAAAGCTAATATGGTTTTATAAATGTGGCAGAGATAATTATCACAAAACAAAAGGAAATGGCAAAGGAAACAATAAACAAATATATTCTTATGAGTATGATGATGAATACATTTATGGTGCTTTTTACGAATTACGGAATAGATTTAGCTTATGATAAAGTACATTGGTGGAAATTTAAAGCATTGCTAAAATCTTTAAAAGATGACACGGAATTTGTGAAAATAAAAGGTTATCGAGCTTATACAGGCAAAGATGAAAATATGCTAGAATTAAGGGCGTATTGGGAATTACCAAAACCAGTTGAAGAACAGGAAAGAATAAATAAAATATATGAGGCATTGAAATAATTTTATTTTTCGACCTTTTTCGACACAAAAGTACAAGAAAAAATGATATACTCTTTTTATAATATAAATAAAAGGAGATGCGATATATATGAAATGCCCTAAATGTGGAAGTGATAATACAAATGTTCAAATGGTTACAGAAAGCCAATTAAAAAACAAACATCATAGTATAGCATATTGGATATTTATTGGTTGGTGGTGGAGACCTTTATTATGGATATGTTTAACTTTGCCAATGTTACTTGGAAGTTTGTTTGGACATAAAAAACAAAAACTAGTTATAAAACATAAAAGTATGGCAGTCTGCCAAAATTGTGGTTATTATTGGAAAGTATAAAGAATTTTTAAAGATTTCATAACACTTACATAAATGTAGGTGTTTTTTATTTTGTCTACATTGGAAAGGACAAAATAATGGCAGTAGCAGGAAGCTTAACGTACGATACAAATATAGATAAAAGTGGATTTGAAAAAGGATTAAATAGCTTAAAAAACAGTACACAAAACGTTGGAACAAAAATAAAAAATATAGTAGTTGCACTTGGAATAGATAAAATAATATCAGCAACGATGAATACAATAAAAAACTCGGTAAATGATGCAGTTTCAAGAATAGACACGTTAAACAACTACCCTAAAGTAATGAAGAATTTAGGAATAAGTAGTGAGGAATCAGAGGCTTCTATAAAAAAGTTAAGCGAAAAATTAACAGGATTACCGACTACATTAGATAGTGCCTCATTAGCAGTACAAAGATTCACAAGTAAAAACAGCGACATAGAGAAAAGCACTGATTACTTCTTGGCGTTAAACAATGCGTTATTGGCTGGTGGTGCATCAGCAGATATACAATCATCTGCTATGGAGCAGTTAAGCCAAGCATATGCTAAAGGCAAACCAGACATGATGGAATGGAGAAGCTTACAGACTGCAATGCCAGCACAATTAAACCAAGTGGCAAAAGCTTTTAATATGACATCTGATGAGCTTGGAGAAGCTTTAAGAAATGGCAAAATATCAATGGACGATTTTATGGATAAAATCGTTGAACTAAACGAAAATGGTACTGGAGAATTTCAATCATTTGAAGAGCAGGCAAAAAATTCAACAGGTGGTATAGCTACATCAATTACAAATATGAAAACCGCTATAACACGTGGGGTTTCAGAAATAGTAAAATCAATAGATAAGCTTTTGGATAGTATAGGTTTGGGAGGAATTAGTAATGTACTAAATCAAATAGGAAAAGAATCAGAAGGAATATTAAAAAATATTGCCAATGTTTTAAATGAAATAGCTGAAGATGGGATAAGTTCTGTATTAGAAACAGCCAAACAGAAAGGGCCTGAAATAATAACCAACTTAGTAAATGGTATTGTATCAAAAATTCCAGATATAATCAGCACAATCTCAAACATACTTATACAATTTATACAAGTTATAATTGCAAATTTACCTGCTATAATTAGTGGTGGTGTGCAAATAATATCGGCATTAATAACAGGAATAGCTCAGCAGTTACCAACTTTAATTCCTATGGCATTAGAGCTAATTCTAACCTTAGTAACAAGTTTGTTAGACAACATAGATCAGTTAATAGATGCAGGAATCAACTTAATTATAGGATTAGCAGAAGGATTAATTAATGCAATTCCTATACTAATAGAAAAAATACCAATAATAATAGAAAAATTAATAAATGCAATAGTTAATAATTTACCTAAAATAATTCAAATGGGTATAACATTAATAGTGAAGTTGGCAGAAGGATTAATAAAAGCAATTCCTCAATTAGTTAGCAAAATACCACAAATAATAGGTGCATTAGTTTCTGGATTTGGACAGTTTTTAAGTAATATGTGGGATGTTGGCAAAAATATTGTTGAAGGAATATGGAATGGAATAAAAAATGCAAAAGATTGGCTACTAGGAAAAGTAAAAGAATGGTGTGGAAACATTCTAAATGGAATAAAAGCTTTTTTTGGTATACATTCACCTTCGAGAGTAATGAGAGATGAAATTGGTAAACGTCTACCACAAGGTGTTGCAGTGGGTATAGAAGCGAATACAGATGAAGCATTAAAAGCAATAGACAATATGAATAACGACATTATGTCTGAAATGAATAAAGCAGTAGCATTCGAAACTGGTTCGATAAATGCTAATGCAAGTGTAAAATCTAACAATTCTATGCTAAATGTAATACAAGCTTCATTTAATATAGATGGAAGTGTTGATATAGACGGAAAGAAAGCAGGAAGAATATTAGCACCAAGCGTAGTAAAAACGATAAAGACAGGAGGATTAGCATAATGGTATATTTAAAATATAATAGTGTGAAATTGCCGGTATTGGATAACTATAACATAGCAAAGTCAAGTCAAGAAATAACTTTTAGTGATTTAAAATGCGATTTTATAGGACACCAAAAAGCTGATTTACCAGAAAAATATCAAGAAGTGAGGGTCGTGGAAGAATCAGAAACAAATCAAGAGACATTGTTATACACAGGGTATATTGATGATTATGTATTTGATGAAATGAGAGAACTTGATGAAGATATTAATATAAGTTTTACTTTACTTTCTCCTCAAAAAATAGCAACATTAAGAACATGCATTGCTGTTGGAACATATGAGATAAAAGATTTAATAGAAAATATAATACTAGCTCCATTAATTGATGATGGATTTACATTAAAAGAGATAAACATTGTAAACAAATCTTTAACCGTTAACTTTCTAGTAGAAACAGTTGAATACTGTATGAATAATTTAAGCAATAAATATAATTTTTGGTGGTATATAGATGAAAACAAAAACATTTATGTAAAAGATATAGAAACAATGTTTAAAGAAGAACCTATGTATATATATGATGATAAACATACTATTGATGGTTTAGAATATGTTAAGCCAATAACAAATAGCTATGATTATGCTAATGTGATTAACTTTAAAAACGTTAGAATATATGAATATTCAAGATTAAGAATGAACAAGAAAGAAGTTGCTGAAGCACATAATCCATTGATTGATGGACAAGTAACAAATATAAAGCAAAACGACCAAATAACGTTTAATTTTCCAATTGATATAAAGAAAGAAAATATAATTAAATCTGCTAATAGCAACGGTATTACAAATACAAATATTATTTATGGAATATATGTAGAAGGAACATATGAAGATAATACAGACTTTTCTTTTTTTGTCTCATTTGATACTTTAAATAATTTATATAAAGTAAGTGATAATTTAGGGTTTGATGGAGAGAGCACAGATAGTGAAAAAGAATTTTTATTAATGCGAGATAGTTTTTTCAGTAACTTAATAACAGGAATTAAATATAACAATGGCAATAAAAAAATAAATAGTATTAAAACAATTAATTCTGACAGTACATTAATTTATAATGTTAATAAATTTTTAAATGATAAAGGAATACTAGAGAAAAAGAACATCATAAGTAAAACAGGTATTGTAGAAAGAACTATAGACATGAAAGAAAGTTGGAAAACTGTACAAGAATTGACTGAAATTGGAGCAAGCTACTTAAACAAAAATAGTTTAAATTATGCAGATGAACTTGAAATTAAGCTTGATAAAGACAAATTTCAAGTTGGAAAAATACTTTATATTAATAAATTCATGATAGATGGAAGATATGTAGTAACTGAAATACAAAGAACAGACCAAAATAATGATGATGAATTTTTAGTAAAATGTAAAAACGCTAACATATTAGATAACTTCATTGATATATTTAGACAAGAAAACGAACAAACATCAAGTGACAAGGTATATCAATTGTATGTAACACATTATGAAGAAGAAGGAATTAGCGAGAGATTTGAGGTGGTACAATGATAGTTAAAAACGAATATGTGAAAATAAAAACAGACAAAGAATATGTACTACATAATTACATATATGATAGTTATTTAAGGTTGTTTAGTAAAGGACAATTATTAAATGAGTGGGGATTAGCATATCAAGATGAAAACGAAAATAAAGAATTAACATATTGTTTTATAAGGTTTGATAGTCCTTTAAATAATTATCAAAAAGCAAATTATACAGATTTTAATATAAGAATGCAAAAAACTCAAATGCAAACTGTAGGAAATTCAAAAGGTTGTAATGTGACTTATACATTTGCAGAAACTAAGTCTGTAACTTTGATAGATACAGGAAATGTACTTTCTTCATTAAAGGACTATTATGGTAAAAGAATAACTGCAATAGGATTTGGTAATTGGAATACAATTTATGCTTGCATCGATACTAGTAATTATTCAATATATTTAACAGAAGGAGAAAAACTTGCAATAACAAGAAAAGATATATTTGAAAGTAATGCAGAATGTGTTGGATATGAATATCCATATCATTTATCTCCAGTAGATTGGGCAGGATATTTAGAAGAGTATCTTGACCCAGCTACAGGAAAAATTGTAAGCAACCCTTATAGGGTACCAGTTATAGCGATATTGTACTCAATAGGAATTGGAAGTCAAAAAGGGGTAATGGAGGAAGAATATAAAGTAGGGACAGATATAGAAATAAATGAAGAGAGCGACACAGTGTTTGGGTTTAATATAAGAACAGGACTAGAACAAAGTGTATTTCCGCATTCAAATTTATATATGGGAAATGGAAAATATCCAATGCCAGCAAACTTGATAAAAGAAATGTTCACAAACACTAATTTACAACCCAGCTTAAATAAATATCCATTAAAGCCTAACACAAAATATATAATTTTAAAATATAGATTTGTATATCAATATGTAAGCATGAGATTTGGCAAAACAATGGTAAATACAGATAACTATTACACAATGAATTTTTATACCGAAGCAAAAGGATTATTTGAACTAAAAAATAAAATAGAAAGGAGCAATTAATTATGGCAGATATAAAATTAGATAGAATAGGTTGGCAAGACGGAACACTTATTAGCAAGGGAAAAGTAGAAATAAATGGCACTATTTATGAAGTAGAGCCAGAACAATATAGTGGACAAACTCCACTTTCTAGTGCAAATCTTAAAAAAATGGAAGATAATACAGAAAAAGCAATAAATAAGCTAAAAGAAGAAAAAGATGAAAATACATTGTATGAAAACGAAACAGGAACGACAGGAGATATAGCATTAAGTGAAAAATTATCTAATTATAAATATATTAAAGTATTCTGGAAAGTTGGAAATAATAACAGGGGAGAAGAAGTATCTGTAGCATTAAACAAAAATATAAATTTATCATTAATAGACTTTACAGATTCAAAGATATGGATACATACTAAAACAATGCTAATGGAAGATACGAAATTGACAGTAAAAAGATATAAAGAATATTCTATTACAGATAGTAGTCAATGGACTCCATACGGTTCATCAACTAATTCAATTGCAATTGTTAAAGTAGTGGGATACAAGTAAAACATATATGTCTTAAGTATACATGAAAGGAAAAGATATGATATGAAAGATAAGAAAATAAAAGTAGCAGATAATAGTATGGTATATTTTAATGATAAAGTTCTTGGAATAGATGGAGAAAACCTACAAGGAAAAATAATATTCTATTTCGAGAACTTTAAAAATGGAGTAGCATGGTTAGAATTTGAAAAAGAAGATGGAACAAAAAAATACATACCAATGGATAAAGTAAATGAAACATATGAGGTAGAAATAAAACCAAGCTTACTTTCAGATACGTCAATAATATATTTGCAACTAAGAATAACAGAAGATGAAAAAGAAAATGGAATACCAGTGTTTAAATCAAAAAAATTCTATATGAATATCTTGGATTCAATAAATGCAACATCTACAATAGAAGAAGATTACCCTGATATTTTAGATGTTTTAAACAATAAGCAGGACAAATTGAAAGCAGGGAAAAATATAACAATAGGAAACAACGTAATAAGTGCAAATTTTAAAGAAACAGCAGACAAAGAATACGTTGACAATCAAGACAAAGATATACTAAAAAATGCTAAAGAATATGCTGATAATCAGGTACCAAATGTAGTTGAAACATATGTAAACGAACACAAAGAAGAATTAAAAGGCGAAAAAGGAGATACCGGACCTCAGGGAATACAAGGACCTAAAGGCGATGTTGGTCCTCAAGGAAAACAAGGAATCCAAGGACCGATTGGACCACAAGGAGAGCAAGGAATACAAGGTATTCAAGGAGAAAAAGGTGTTGATGGAAAAAATGGAAAAGACGGTACTAATGGCAAGGATGGTATAAATGGAACTAATGGGAAAAATTATTCAGTAGAAATAGTAGAAAGTACATTGACCACACAAGAAATAGAACCAAATAAGTTCTATAAATTCGGGGAGGTAACAGAGTTAAACTTAACATTAGCAGAAATAACAGATAATACGCAATTAAATGAGTTTACGTTTGAATTTATAAGTGGATCTACTGCAACTACTTTAACTTTACCTAATACAGTCAAATGGCTAGAAACACCGACGATAGAGGTAAACAAAATATATCAATGTAGTATAGTAGACAATATTGGTGTGTTGTTGGGGGTGTCAAATGTCTAATTTCAGAAGAAGACTAATGATGAGTATAAAGAAACAAAATGAATATACAGAATTAAATAACATCGAAGGTACAGGAACTCAATATATAAACACAGAAGTGGAAACTAAACAAAGTTTAAAAATAGAATGTACTTTTAGTGGTAGTAAGACAGGAAAATTGTTGTTTGGTGCAAGAAAAGACATAGATTCTGACGGATTAACGTGGGGAGCTAATTCATCAATGGGTGCTTATTGTGGTTTTGGAGGTGCCACACAACCATACAATACTACTGTAAATACAGTTGATAATAATAAACATACAATTATAATGTCAAATGATATATATACAATTGATGATGTAAATCAAATTTTATCAGACCGAGGAACTTTTACAGAATTTTATAATATATATTTATTTACGTGGAACAATTCAGATATAGCAGATACTAGGCGTTTTCAAGGAAAAGTTTATGATTTTAAAATATATGATAATGATGTACTTATACAACACTTAGTCCCAGTTTTAGATAGTGAAAATACTCCTTGTATGTACGATAAAGTAACTCAAAAATTCTATTACAATAATGGAACAGGAGATTTTTTATATGGAGAAAAGGAGAGTTAATATGTTAGTAAAATATATAAATGAATACAATGTAAAATATGCAAATTACAAAAAGATACTAGAATATGATAATAAGCAAGTAATAAATCCACGAGAAGAAGATTTCGAAAAAGCAGGTTACAAGACTTTAGAAATAGAGGAAGAACCTGCTTTTAATATAGAAACACAGTACTTAGAATCTTACTATCAAGAACAAAAAGAAAAGATAATACAGAAGTGGAAAGTTAAAGAGATAGAGGAGGTGGGATAGTGGATAGCACAATAATAGTAGCAATAATAACAGTACTACGGAGTTATTATTAATACATTAATATCAAATCAAACTAATAAAAAAATTGAGACATTAGAAAGTATAAAGGCAGAATTTAAAAAAGAGTTAGAAGCAGTAAAAAAAGAAATGAAGGAAAATCAAAAAGAACATGACAAAACATATTTGACAGATTTTCTATCTGACATAGAAAACAAACAACCAAAGTCAGATATTCAAATTAAAAGAGCTTATGAAATATATGAAGAATATACAAACCTTAAAGGAAATTCATATGTACATAGTAAATGGGAAGAATTAGAAAAGAAAGGGGCATTGAAATGAAAAAACAAGATAGAAATATAACCATAGCAGTTATAGTGGCTATGGTTATGATATTTTTTAGTGCAATATTTTTTATAGATGATAAGGAGCTAAAAAAAGATGTAGTAGAGAAAGTTACAGACACTGTAACAGATATAGCAACAAGAGAAATGAGTAAAGAAGAAATAGAATCTTTACCATCTACAGAAATAATAGAACAAACAGAAGAACAAGAAAAAGCAGTAGCAGAAGAGCAAACAGTTGAGGATGAAAAATTTGAACAGCAAGGAGAAATAGCATACAATGGCACAAGCGAATATCCTAATGTTACTTTAGGAAATTATCAAGGACTTACATATTATAGTCAAATAGACAATAGATGGCGTTATAAAATGTATTCTAGTGTAGGAAATAGTTCTCAAACAATAGGAACATCAGGTTGTGGACCAACTTGTGCAAGTATGGTAGTAACAGCAACAAAGGGAACAATAACACCACCAGAAATGTGTGATTTATTTGTAAAATATGGATATAGAAGTGCTAACAATGGAACTTATTGGAGTGCTTTTAGATTTGTAGCAGATACATTTAATATCGGGTATCAAGAAACAACAGACATTCAAAGAGCATTGCAATTATTAGAAAGTCAAAATTATGTTGTGGCTAGTTGTGGTAATGGATTATTTACTACAGGTGGTCATTTTATTTTACTAACTAAAGTTGAAAACGGAATGATAGAAATATATGATCCATACTTGTATGCTGGTAAATTTGATACAGCTACAAGAAGGGGAAAAGCAGTAGTTGAAGGTAATAAAGTTTATGTAAGTGTAGATAACTTCAAAAAATATGCTAATTACAAAGGTTTCTTTGCATTTGCTCATGATGGAAATGTACAAGTAAACAACACACGTCCAGTTACAACACAAGCATATACTAGATATGTAAATGCTAAAATAGGATTAAATATAAGAAATAAGCCTAATGGATATATTGTAGGTGGATTATCTAATGGTACAGCAGTAACAGTATATGAAACAGATGGCAATTGGAGTAGAATAGGAACAAATAAATGGGTTTCTAGTAATTATCTAACAAGTTATATGGCTGTAGCTTCAAACTCGGTTAAAACAACTTCTGGTGTAAAATACACTACAGGAAAATACAAAGTAAATGCTAGTATATTAAATGTTCGTACAGGTCCTGGTACAAAATATAAAATAAAAGGATATAAACAATTAACAGCAAATGCAAGATACCAAAATAAAAGATTAGGAAACCAATATACTAATGGATTAAAACGTGGAGTAGTAACAACAGTTATTAAAGTTCGAAATGGATTTGGATTAACTCCAAGTGGATGGACTGCATTGAATTATTGCATTAAAATATAAAATAGAAGCAGACTTATTCTGCTTCTATTGAGTTTATAATGGAATTTATAGAATCAATATAAATGTTTGGAGTAATGTTAAAGTTTGAATTATTATTGGTAACACTTAAAATTTGTAGTTTTTTTAGTTTATTTAAAGATTTTCTTAAATTCTGATTATCATTACTGTAATTTTCTTTTTTTATATCGGTTAAAATATCATTTACATTTATATTTTCAGCTACTGCAATAGTAGATGTATATAAAATATATAAAGCTTTCCCTTTTTCATTAAGTTTAATTTTAATATTATCATGGCATTCAGGACACTCGAAAATTAGGGTGTCGTTTTCAAAATCTAAAGTAGTATCAGAAAAGTTTATTCTTATTTCTTTTTCACTATAGAATTTTGCAATCTTTTCGTACCCTACATTGATAAAATAATATCTTTTTGGACATGAACATTCTGCTTCAAGTTCCATATAATCACTCCTTTTTTTCATACTATATAACACTAAAAATAAAAATATTGTCGAATTTTGTCATAAAACATAAAAATATAAAAAATAACTGAAAACCAAGCAATATAATTACTCTACTAAAAAAATAAAACGGCTTAAAATTGATTGTGGAGGGCTGAGATTTAAGTAGAAAATGACAAAAAATATTGATTTGTGTGCAAAAATATGTTACAATTATATTACAAAATGTTACAATTATGTTAAAAATATTTACTTTTTGTAGAATTTTGTATATATTTCTTATATAGAAATCTTGCCGCAAAACAAGATTTGACATGTTTCTTTTTTGATGTATGCTAAAATGACCGTTAAGAAAGGAAGTGTACTTATGAGAAAGATAGGAGGAGTGAATATGAGCACAATATCAGGAAAACTTACTAAAGAGAAAACAATAGGGAGATATTGTAGTGTATATGAATCTCTCGAAGGAAGTTTAAAGGAAATAAAGTTAATAAAACAAGGGAAAGTCAAAACTAAAAGTTGGAAAGAACTTTATAATAACTTAAAAAACAATGAGGAGAGCGATTAAAATTGGAATATAATATAGTACCAACAAGACAATTCGAAAAAGATATTAAACAATATAGAAAAAAGTTTAGAGATGTAGCAGATGATGTTAATGAAATAGTAGAAGAATTAGAAAAAGGAAATCTTATAGGAGATGTTATACCTAATTTAGAGATGAAAGACAACAACAATAATGTTGTAAAAGTTAGAATAGCTAATTCAAATACCAATTCAGGAAAGTCAAATGGTTATAGATTAATATATTATGCAGAAAAAAGTGATGGTACTATATATTTGTTGACTATATATTATAAAAAAGAGAAAGCTAATATTACAAATAAGGAAATACAAGAATTAATATTAAGATATTGTTTATAAAGAGAACTAGCAATAGTTCTTTTTCTTTTCGACAAATTTCAACACAACAATTTAACATAAAATGTTATAATATCATAAAGGAGATGATATTATGGACAAAGCATGTAAAGAATCTCTACAAATGATAAAAGTATTAAATATAAAAAATGAGAAAGAGTATAACAAGTTGCTAAAATTCTATTTAATATTATCATCAGAAAGTTTAAAAGGAAGATTAAGAACAAGAAGATTCAAAAAAATAATAAAACTAGCGAAAGAAGTCTAAAGGGCTTCTTTTTTTGCATACTTTCTAGATATTAGTACATACTAAAGTTGGTGGTAATATGAAAAGCTATTATTTTCATATAAGAAAATGGCACTTTTCCACCATAGTGGACAAAATGTAAATTTAATAAAGTTGCCCAAATGCAACAAAATACATGATATACATGAAAATGAGCATACTAAAGATGGGTGATTTTATGAAGGTAAAGATATTATTAAGAGAAGTCCGACTTAAAAAGAATATTACACTAGAAACATTAGCCAGATTATCTGGAATAAGTAAAGGACATTTAAGTAAAATAGAAAGACAAGAAAGAGAACCTAAGATATCTACGCTAATACAAATAGCGATAGCTTTAAATGTAGATGTCAAAGAATTATATAAAGTTATATTATGACACAATAAAACGTGTCATTTTTTGTTTTCATAAAAGAAAATGCCTCTTTCATAAAATGTTGCCCAAATGCAACAAGATTAAATATATCTTTCGGTTATGAACGTTCTAAATAAATGTAGGAGGATATGTAATGAAAGATGTAGTATTAAATGACGTTATGAATTTAGAAGAACTTTTAGAAAGAAGAATTGAAGAACCTGGATTTTGGGATAATCCGGAGCGCTCTACCAAACTGGTGCGGGAAGCAAAACACTTAAAAGACGAAGTTGATACTTTCCGTGAACTGGAGCAGGAATATGAAGACATCCAGACCATGATCCAGATGGGTTATGAGGAAAATGATGCTTCTCTGATCCCTGAGATCCAGGAAATGTTAGATCATTTTTCAGAGACCCTGGAAAAGATGCGTATGAAGCTTCTGCTTTCCGGCGAATATGATGGCTATGATGCTATTTTACGTCTGAATGCAGGTGCAGGCGGAACAGAGTCCTGTGACTGGTGCAGCATGCTGTACCGTATGTACTGCCGTTGGGCTGAGAAAAAGGGCTTTAAGGTAGAAGTCCTTGACTATCTGGACGGTGATGAAGCAGGTATCAAATCTGTTACCATTCAGATCAGCGGGGAAAATGCCTATGGCTATCTCCGTTCCGAGCACGGTGTACACCGTCTGGTACGCATTTCCCCGTTTAATGCAGCAGGCAAGAGACAGACTTCTTTCGTGTCCTGTGATGTGATGCCGGATATTAAAGAAGACATTGATATTGAGATCAATCCGGACGATATCCGTATTGATACCTACCGTTCCAGTGGTGCCGGTGGACAGCATATCAATAAGACATCTTCCGCAATCCGTATTACGCATATTCCGACCGGAATCGTGGTACAGTGCCAGAATGAGCGTTCCCAGTTCCAGAACAAGGATAAGGCAATGCAGATGTTGAAGGCAAAACTGTATTTGTTAAAGCAGCAGGAAAATGCGGAAAAAGCTGCAGATATTCGTGGAGAGGTAACGGAGATCGGTTGGGGTAACCAGATCCGTTCTTATGTTATGCAGCCATATACGATGGTAAAAGATCACAGAACCGGTGTAGAAACCGGAAATGTAGACAGCGTCATGGATGGAAAGATTGATATTTTTATCAATGGTTACCTGAAATGGCTTTCACTTGGATGCCCGAAGGGACTTGGAGGAGACGATGAGTAAGGGAACGGTCACGCTCCTTGTGATTGTCTTTGTTGTCTGCATATCCTGTGGCGCTGGATACGCGGCATACCGGATCGTGCGGGAAAAACTGCGTAGATTGTCCCGCATGGCGTTTGGCACAGATTCCATCACAGAGGGATTAGAACAACAGGCAAAAGAGCTTGCGGTAACACCGAAATCCGTTTCTGCGATGACACGGATTTTTCTGCCGCAGATCCAGAGGGATTGTCCTGATTTTCATATC
>ERZ779890.673-NODE-673-length-36867-cov-17.572857_pt1 | contig 36867 bp, 36 predicted proteins | sample MGYA00511553_ERZ779890 | MGnify/ENA primary metagenome ERZ779890 (study PRJEB29588, sample SAMEA2152064) | human gut metagenome | biome: human gut; feature: human-associated habitat; material: faeces | place: Denmark | collected 2008/2010 ... | reverse complement strand
AGAAACGGCATAGCCGAAGCTATACCGTTTCTCTCTCGCCTTAGAATGTTTTCTTGACTGGACACACCGTGAGAAGAGTTTTTTAGTACCATCTGGGTCTTGCCACTATACTGAAAAAGCCGGTCATTTTTGTGATTACAACGTTATTGTACGTACCACTTGTACAATGGATTATGAGCGGATCGCCGTTATCGTCTCTACCGCCGACGATTCCAACATGACCTATGTCCGCTGCAAATACCAAATCGCCCGGAAGAGCGTCTGCCTCAGAAATAACATAGCAGTTACTTTTCTGGGCATATGTTCCTCCGTTGCCCTCGCTAGGATAATACTGCCCATTAGTCGCGTTATAAAACGCCCAATCCACAAAGCCTGAGCAATCTAGGCCATATGGCCTGTATGTACCGGTGGTTTGATTGCCCTCGGCCGTCACCTTTGTGGTAACACCCCATCTGTAATCCCAGCCAAGAGCAAGGGACTTCCCACCCCAGAAGTAATTGACCTTGCCCACGAGGGTCAGCGCGGTTTTAACTACCATATAACGATTTTCATCCAGTTCATCAGGAAGTCTGCTTAGCAATTTTACTGCATCAGCCTGAGATATACGCAGATCAGCTATTAACTCATTGAGCATTCTCCTGTCGCTAAGCATCTCATCGAGCGCTTTGTTTTGCATATCTGAAAAACCATATATGCTGCGCATATCGTCAGCAGTCTTGCAGCTGATGGTAACTTTCAGGATTTTCTCCGTTATAATGCCGCCTATATTGTCAGGCGAATCGTCCACACGTTCAACGGTCTCTACTGCATAATTCAAATCCACCATGTCCCAGAATACAGAACGCAGTATGGCTACACGCCGCTCGTCCATTGTTGCAACGTCTATGCCGTCATCCGTCCCGGCAAGCTTGCAGGCAAATATGGCTACTACTTCTCGCCAGTCGGGGGCTTCACCATCGACTATGACTTCTTCAAATTCGCCAGCCTGTACCTCGTCAAGGCGTGCTGCAAACTCTGCATTTATTCTGGCTACTGCGGCATTTAACTGTATTGCTCCATCATCTTGCGGCTCATTTGCAAACAAGATGCCAAATGGGGAGGCCGCAATGCCAGCAATCAATATAAGCACACATATCGAGGCAACCATTGCACTAACAGCAGCATAGAGCGTTGCTGAACCGACGGTTCCGATGGTGCTCTTTGAGAGTGCAGCGCCAAAATGCTGCACAAAATTTTTCTCTGCTCTGGCACTCTTCTCGCGCACTAGGATTATACTTTTGCGTCGCACATATTCTCTGCGTTGCTTCGAGTCCGGAGCTTTTTTCGCAGACTGGGCAATACGCTCAGGTAAAGAAGATTCCTTTGTCTTCACTACATGCTGCTGAAATTGCGTGCCATCCGTCTTAATCTTTTGCTGTACGCAGTTATCTGCGGTAAGTTCATTGGGCTTGCAGGCCTGCCGTGCTTTATCAACTGCCGTCTTTTGCCGCGTTTTATGCTGTGCAGCACTGTTTTGGTGAAGCTTGGAAATTGACTGGCTGGTACCGGTTCTACGTTGCGGTTCAAAATAAAACGCCGCCCGTGCTATCTCGGCAGCACAAGACTCCGCGTCATCAGCAGGGGTCTTATCGTCCTCATTCCGTTTTTCCTTGTCTAAGCCTTTGAATTTTGCCGCAGCCTTTATCATCCGATTTACCGGTCTGCTGCGTACACACCTTACTTTTTCTTTTACTATTACAATTCGGGATTTTTCTTTAATATTATTTTTATCCGTTCTTCTCATCCACCCTTTCTCAGAATGTTACATATTGACTCAAGCTTTGGCATAGCGTATAATATTAGCGTAATTATGTATATAATAATGCTAAAGGAGCTGAACGTATATGCCGTCGATCCGTCCGGTATCTGACCTGCGCAATCATTTTGCGGAGATAACAAAAGAGGTTCAGGAAAGCAGAGAACCCGTTTTCCTCACAAAGAACGGAGTGGGGTCAATAGTTGTGATGAGCATGGAGAGCTATGAGCAGAACCGCTATGACAGCATGGTCTACGACAAGCTCAGAGAAGCTGAAATACAGGCTGCAAGCACTGATGAGCGCTTCTCCCATGAAGATATCATGGCGAAAGCCCGCGAAAGGATAGCCCGTTCAGAGGAGAAAAAGCGTGTATAAAATTACTTATCTGCCATTGGCGGAGGCGGATATTATTGATGCAGTAGATTATATAAGCTTTACGCTCGAAGCACCTAAAGCGGCTATGGCGCTGCTTGATGAACTTGACAAAACTGTCCGGCAGCTATCTGAGTTTCCGTACTCATGTGAGCTATATAGAACTGACCGCCCTATGAAAGATGAAATACGCAAAGTGCCCATCAAGGGTTATGTACTGTACTACGCCGTCTTTCAGGACAGGGTAGAGATACGGCGTTTTCTGCATGGCAGAAGAGATAGAACAAAAGATTCTCTGCTCAGATAAGCAAAAACACTTCTCACCATGAGAAGTGTTTTTTTATCGTCCGGGGCTGGTATTCATAAGTCGGTACAGCTCTGTATTTTTAGGTATCTCATTGTTGAACGGTACAAGAGCACCTCCCATGCGGAGCAGGCCGCAGCCGGGTTCAGAGTCTGTGACATATCCCATCTGCATTTCAGAGATGTGCAGCAGCTTTGAAAGTTCCTGACGATCGGTTGATGCCTGATTATAAAGCATAAGAAACTCTGAGTTTGCAAACATCAGCCGTGCTGTTTCAGAACGCAGACATTCTTCAACGTTTTGCGTAGCGGCAGTCAATATGCCGCCGTATTTTCTGAAACGCTTCCATGCTTTATATAAAATTTCTGCACTGTAGTGGTACTTGAAATAGAGATACACCTCATCAAGAAACACCCATGTAAACTTACCCTTTTTGCGATTTGATATAACGCGGTTTTGAATGGCCTCAAGAGTCACGACAAGCGCAGTAGGCCGTAACTGTTCACCCATCTCATAGAGGTCGAGAGATATGAGGCGATTCTGCATATCCACATCGGTTTTATGAGAGAAAATGTTTAAGCTTCCCTCAACGATTATCTCGGAAGCAAGCGCAATATCGCGTGCTTCCGGTTCAGGCTGACGCAGAATCTCATTGCGCCAATCAGTCAGCACCGGCGCGTGTGCTTTACCGTTGAGGTAATCCCTGAACACTGTGGCGGTGCAGCGGTCAATGATTGATTTATGTATGCCGCTTAGCGTACCTGCCCCCATTTGCTGCTCCAGAATACTCGTGATTATCCCGGACTTCATGGCTATAGGATTCTCTCCCTCACCATAGCCATCTGCCACATCGAGCGGATTTATGTGGTGATGGCTGCTCGGCGATATCTCTATAACCTCACCGCCAAACGCCTTTACTATTGAACTGTACTCACGCTCTGCGTCAACGATTATCACGTCATCATCGATGCCCAGCACTACATTCGCAATGGTGTTTTTCATGCCCATGGATTTACCGGAGCCTGATGTGCCGAGGAAAAAGGCGTGAGGAGATATCAGCCTCTTACGGTCGCAAATTATAGGATTCTTGGATACGACATTCACACCGTATGGGATTCCGCCGGTGTCCTGTATTTCCTGAGCTTTGAACGGGATGAGAACCGCTGTACTCTCTGTTGTCAGTGTGCGCAGAGCTTTTATTCTGCGCAGACCGTATGGCAAAACCGTATTCAGTCCGTCTTCCTGTTGGTAGCGCAGCGGCGAAAACTGACAGAGATTTTCATTGCCTATGGCTGTGAGCATTTCCGTATCTGAATCCAGCTGTTCTAAACTATCCGCAGTATGCACAAGCGTCACAACGGCAAACATCATGCGCTGATCGCGTGTCATGAGGTCGTCAAGAAACTCTTTTGTTTCCGTACGCTGCTGCTCAAGCTCATAGGGAATTGCAGCAGCAAAATTATTATGATTATTCTGACGCTGCTGCCAACGAGCTATATCCGTCTCGATTCCGAGAATCCTTTGCTGAATTTCCTTTACCGCCTCATCTGTTGGAATAGGCAGAATATCTATAGACAGCATAAGATTACGCGACACATCGGATAAATCCGCTATCATCTCATCTTTTATAAAAGATGCAAACTCGCGCATAAACAAAACCCGCCCGTATCTGCTGCCCATTTCAAAATAATCTTTTTTGAAAGAAAGACTGTCAGGGCATACAATATCCCTGAAGTCCATACCGGCTTGCATAATATGCGCCGGGTCAAAGGCGAAATACTGTTCCTCTCCCGGACGGAAGAAGTCGTGGAAAATGCGGAGGCGTTCATAATTTCCGATGCGTTGTGCTCCGGAATCAAGCCTTCCGAAGCTTTTGCAGATATTGCCGTCCACGCGGCGGAAGTATGCACGGCTGTCGCTGATTTTGCGTTTGGGTATAGAAAGTGTTATGTATTTCTCCTGCACAAGATTATTGCTCAATGCTGCACGCGCTCGCGTTATATTATTCACATCCCGGCGATAGCGGTCAAGGCCATCTCCTTTTTCCTTCATCAGTATCCGCTGCTCAAAATCACGTGGGTTCAGCCTGTGGTTTATAATCGTTATCTTTGCTCCTGCATCTGTCGGCAAAGTATTGAGCAGTGCGCCATATGACGAAAATATACTTCGCCTGTCCTCGTCCGAGGCAGCAATATAATTTATGTCCGCAAAGCGCCAAGTCATACTGTGCTTGTGCCCAACCAGCCATATGCCGTCATTGAATATGCAGCGTACGGGTATTGACTGCTGAACTGAGCGAGGTATGTGGAATTTCTCTTTCTCACTTTTGTTTGCTGATGTCAGCGTCTTAATCAAAATCGTCACGCCCCTTTCTGTTCAGGCATGAATAATAAATATTTTCTGATATATACCGCCGTTCCCCGGCACATAAGAACTCAGATTTTATAAATGCCCATAGAAACTGCTCAAAGCACATGCCATTGTAGCTGAAGAACCCCGCCACGGCTGCCGGCGATGCAAGAACAATACAAAGCCAGCTTGCGGTTTCGCGGCTGACAAATCGGTCAAGCACAAGGAATACACCAGCAGCTATACCTATTGCAATGAGCGAGCAGATAAACTGCCGACTTGACAGTCCGAAAAATATAGTTTCTTTATATGCACGTACTTCCTTCGGAATTTTTACTTCCATAGTTATCACTCCTATCTGTTCTGAAATTTGACAACATTTGTGCCAAGGGAGATAATATTATCGTGAAAACTCAACTTTTTCGACGGAGGTATTTTTATGAATCAATGGCAGCAGCTTCTCATCGTTATATGCGGACTTGCACTTTTGAAGCCAGCCATAGCCTTACTGAATAAGCTGCATCTTTTGCCGCTTGCATTGTATTTCTTTGCTACTCGCCTATGCTTTCCAAAATGGTACGCAGCAAACAGACGTGTCTGTACAATAATCTTCGCTGGCACCGTACTGTTTTTCGCCGCAGCGTGGCTGATAAGTTTAATCCGGCACAAGCGGGAAGAACAGCGCATAATCAGCGAACTCATGCAAAACGGTCGGTGGATATACTCTCCCGATGACCTGCTTGACTGTAGAAATACTTCTCACCATGAGAAGTATTTCTAAAACAAGCGTACGTCTACAGGCTGAACATTTCTCTAATAAGTCTGTCAGACCCTTTAACCAGCCCGGTCAATACAAGCATATTGAAAGCCAGCTGACCTAGATACTGCCATGTCATTGTTACTGCCGGAAGAGATGTGTCTACTGCGGGCGCATCGCTTGACAGGAAAGCCGAATATATAAGACAAGCAAGCACTATTACGGCTCCCTCTAGGCAAACCCCCGCATAGCTTCGTATGAAAGCTTTGCCTATACCGCTTGTAGTTTCTCCGGCAAAGGCCGCGAGAGGCAATGGGGACAGTGCCGTATATATGTACAGTTTGAAAAATCTGCCGTAGACCGTCAGTATAAGTATGAAAGACATTACGGTTATAAACAGACTGCCGAGAAATGACACGAGCCACAGCGGAATACTTTGAAGGAAGCCCACATCATCAATCGCATTGACGATCTCTGTCGGTAATGTTGCCGTCTCGGTCACTGCGCCGCCTATGCCGCTCATCACTGCAGCTGCTACACCACCGCATATAGAAAAGATTGCGGTCATAATCTCCATGCCATATCCGACGGCGATTTTGGCCAATAGAAATCGTATAAAATGCCGCAGTGCAAATTCCGGCCTTTGCAGTTCTCTGAAAGAAGCTGCCGCCGAAAAGATGCCCATAGCAAAAAACAGCACAAGCAGGCCATAACCTATGCCTACCAGCGCTGTGTTTATGTCTGTTATCACGCTCCAAATCTGGCCGCCCTTGAAGCTTTCCGGAGTCTGTGTTATGAGCTGCCACAGCTCCGCAAGTTTTTCGTTCCACGTACCAAGAGCATTTTCGAGGTTTTTTACTACCCAGTTATCACTCAACATGTCACCTCCCTGTAATTACTTTGCGTTGATGTTGATGCTTGCGCGTATTATACTCCGTGTAAGAGGTGATAAAATGAAACAGCATTTTTCTAATATCGTTGACACTCCAAAGACATCGACCTTTCAGAAGAAACTCAAAAAGGCATTGAATCCGATGAAAAGGAAGGCTGGTTGACCTTGGACGAGGTCAAGGTCAAATTGGGTATAGCTGATGAATGAATCGGCTATTTCTCCGGAAGCTGCAAAACCGCGTCTCATACTGAGGCGCGGTTTTTTATATTTACATCACCCCGATGGCTGCAAGTATCTCCTTTGAGAAAGCGATTATCAGTCCACCGAGCAGGCACAGAAAACCCTGTGATCTTTGGCTCGCATCGTGACTCTGAACGGACATACCGACCTGTACCACGCCCCAGCCGAGGATTATAACTCCAATGGCCTTGATGCATGAAAAAATGAAGTCCGAGAGATTGTTTACCACTGTAAGCGGATCGCCGCCTGTCGCAAAGGCCGAGGCTGTAAAAACTGTGGCCGACAGCACAAGCATTGTCCATGCGCACATTATGCGTCTTATCTTCTTATTGCTTTTCATAGTTTCCCTCCGTATCGTTTAGAAGTCTCCGTACGTCGTATAGACATACGGGGCTGTGAATGTACGGCGCTGCGCCGCCGTCCGACGTTAACGCTATGTTCGGATGCTTCAATATATCGTACTTCTTGTCTATTACCGGGCGTTCGCCGCGGATAAATACAATGGCATCCCTGTTGTCCAGTCTCCTTACCTCATCCGGGGTCATAAGCTCGCGGCCTGTCTGCTGAGTGCTCTGTGAGTAAGAGCCGCTGCGTCCTTTACTCTGGCTGCTGGAACTGACCTCGATCGTCTCTTTGCCAAGCAGTTCGCTCACGTATTTATGAGTGCTTTGCTCGTTCCCGCCGAGGTACACAAAACTGTCAGCATTCCCGATTATGCCCTCCCAGTCATCCTTGAACAGCGCCTTGAGCTGGCTTATGTTTTGTAGGATGATGGTTGACATAATATTTCTTGAGCGCATGGTTGCCTGCAACCGGGCATAGCCGTCCGGCAGCGCAACGTTTGCAAACTCATCGAACATAAGCCTGACGGGAACCGGCAGCGCTCCGCCGTGTACCTTGTCTGCCTGATAATACAGCTCCTGAAACGCCTGCGTGTAAAGCATACCTACGAGGAAGTTCAGGCTGCTGTCGTTGCTGTCAGGGATAATACAGAATACAGCCTGCTTGCGTTCGCCAAGCATTGAAAGCTCCATGCTGTCAAAGGTCGTGATGCTCTGTGTCTCCGGCAATGTGAAGGACGCAAGGCGCACAGCAGCGCTCACCAAAATGCTCTTAGCTGTTTTGCCTGCCGCTTGCTTGAAGATACGGTATTGGCGCAGCGCTATATGATTTGGGTTTTCTTCTCCCAGCGCTTCAAACAGCAGGTCGAGCGCGGATTGATAGCTGTCATCATCCTCCTTTGCGGCTCCGTATTCTATCATGGTGAGTATCATCTCCATGGTCTGTTCCTCTGGCGGAGCCTCGTGCAGCAGATATAGCATGAGCGCCGCGTCAAGTGCCGTTTCGGACTTCTCCCAGAACGGGTCGTTCTGGTGCGCATTTTTAGGCGTGGTGTTCTGGATGAAGTTATTTATGAGCTTGAACACGTCGCTGTCGCGGCGGATATAGTGGAACGGGTTATATGAATCCGACCGGGAAGGGTCAATAAGATCAAATACTTTTATTACATAGCCGCGCTGCATCAGCAGGGGAATACAAGCGCGGGCTATCTCGCCCTTTGGGTCAGTGACTATAAAACTGGCGTTGGCAAGCATTATATTCGGCTTAACGAGGAACCGGGTCTTGCCTGCGCCACTGCCGCCTACGACTATTTGCAGTAGGTTACGCATGTGATGCTTACCGTTCATGCTCATTTTAAGGTGTTGTGTCAGAATCACATTCATGCTGTCGTCCTTATCGCTGTATTTTCGGTTCAGCTCATGCACGCTGCCCCATCGTGCGGAGCCATGCTCTATCCCCGGCCTGCGGTTATGCCGTGACGAATAGTATAGTGCAATGCAGCATGCGTATACCATAAGGAAGATGAATAAGAAGCGCGGGGTGTTGTTCGTCCAGCGTATGTCTTTCAGACTCGCACTCATAGCTAGTGGAATAAGTTCAATGACGGTCATCCCATCCTTATAGATACTGGCGGAGAGTATGGCAAAATAAATGACGGCAAGAGAAAACAGCGCCCACGCAGGTGCGCTGTTTCTGAAAGATTTATTCACCTTGTTTTATCCTTTCCGCGCTCACTGTGCGGGAGTGCCTTGTCCGCGACGGTCTTCAGGCGCTCAAGGGTATCCCGGACGGATGGCTTCTCCTCATTCCGCGATGCTGTCGAGCCACTCCTGCGCTCTGGATAGGATTTCTCGCGTGGAGTGGCCGGTTCTTTTTTTACTTCACTGCTTCGCCTCCTTTCAGGCTCCTCATAGCCCATTATCTGCAATATTGTGTTGAGCTGGGCAGAGTAGTTGACATTAGAGATTATATGTACGACCTCGCTGTCACTGGCTTTGCTCTGCACCGCGGCATAGAGTGCGCCATACTGTTTTGCAAGCTTCTCAAACTTCGACAGATCTTCGGCGCGTATGGGTACGATGACTGCTTCGGCATTCTCTTTGTTAAGCCGGTTGACACCCACCTTTCCGACGGTTTTATAGTTGCCCTTCAGCAACGCAACAATCAGCGCGGCGGCACTAACAACGCCCTTGCCTGCAAGCTTTGCCGCAACCTCGGCAACCTGTAACCCCTCTCTGACAAGCAGATCGGCAACCTCGCCGCTCACTTCCATAGCTCGTTTCTCCTTTCCGTAGTTTTTGTTTTATTAATTTCACTCTGCATAACCTCGTGTATCTGCTCACGTATACGCGGCATATCCGTTTCAATCTGGCGGCATAGTCGCAGCTCTTTTCTCACCGGCCTGAGCGCATTACTTATTTGCTTAAGCTCTGCGCTGACATCGCTGCCCTGCCTCTTCAAGGAATACAGCTTCTGCCGCTCTGTAATGAATGCTTCAATATCCGATTGCAGCGCACTCTCAAGTGCGGTCAATTCAGTAGCGTTCGTTATTCGGTATTTGTGCAGCAGTGCAAATTGACGCCTGTACCTGTCCAGCCGGGCAGTTTCCTTACGGATGTTAAATGGCAAGGGCTTTCTTCGACAGGGCGCCTTACGCAAGCCGAGTATGTACATATACCGAATATACATAGCTTCAAAGCCGTGCAGCTTGCGACTTTTGGGCTTACCATTCCGCCGTACCCGGTATGTCCTCTTATTTTTAAACACCCGTTGTTTCGACTCACATGTGCCGCTGCGCACAGCCTCAAGCCTGAGGCGTATATCTTCATCCGTATAGCCCGCGCCCAAGCTGCCCAGCCGGATAAAGCGTGAACCGCCCGGAGGCCGGACGGCTGTGTGTTTTATATCTGCTCCGCGCTTTACGGTATATCCCTGTTTTTCAAGCAGGGAATAGAAGCTTTGAACCGTGAAGGAATGATTTATCGCTTCATCAATGTCCTGCCGGATGATACCGCGGATCGTCGGTCTGCCGCTTTTCTCGGCACTCCACTCGGCATAATGCTTTCCCTTACCTTGCGGCTCGATAACCGATAAGCCGTTTTTGCGGCTTATTTCATTGGACAGGCCGCGTATGCCGCCGTAGTATGCGGCATAGTCGCTGCGAAATTTTCCGCCGTCCACAAAGGAGACGGAGTTGAATATTATGTGGCAATGAATGTGCTCATGGTCTGTATGCGTACCGATTACGGCTTCAAATCTGTCTCCGACGAGCTGCTGCGCAAATTCAATGCCCAACTCATGGGCACGCTCCGGACTTATTTCGCCGGGAGAATAAGAGTGAATGAGATGGTAGCCGAGAATGCCGCCGGTCTTGTCCCAACGGTTTTTTGTCGCCTGCATATCTCTGTAGGCGGACGTAATGCCGCAGTTGAGTGCAGTCTGCAAGATATGTTCACCATCGGATGTTTTTTCACCGTTGAGCGCATAGTTGATGCGGTTATCCAGACGGCTGTGAACGGCAATTATTTTGTCGTATGCCACTATACACTGTCCTTTACCAAGCGCCATGCGCGGCGTGCAAGCTCTGCCGCTTCGTGTATCTCGGCCGGGGTGCCGCCTTTGTAGGCATTTGCCCAATATGCGATCTGGTTTATGTTATTGCCTATGGCCGACAGCTCACGCAGCAAGGCGGCATATGTATCCGGTGGACGCGGACGGAGCTGCGCGCCGACAATAAGCTTGCGGATAACAGCGCTTGCGCTAAGACCGCTTACTCTGCAATGCTCGGTGAGTCTGGTGTATTCCGCATTATCCAGCCACAAGCCAATGAAATGTTCCCGTTGTCTTATATTTTTCCTCCTTCTGAAAAAACACTTCTCACGATGAGAAGAATTACGTCGAGGGGTTTTAGGGGCTTTGCCGCCTAACAAGCGTCATTGGTGTTTAACAAATGACATACTTGCAAAGACAGCGACGCAAAGCGCCGCTGTCTTTGTCGTGACTATATTTGATTGCATTCTTGACGATATTCTATAATTGTCCTTGCTCTACTGTATTCTTCTGATTTTCTCATAATTATTTTTAATTCTGCTTTTGCTTCGGCTTCCGTCAAATATCCAGAATATGATACATACAATGGGGTGGAATCTGTTCCGCAATACAGTATTCTCGTTTGCCCTGTATCAGCATCAACTAAAATATCTTTTATATGTGAATTAAAAAAAATATTTGTTGTATAAGCAGTCAAACATACTCCGAGAATCGAAAAAATTCTCTTTTGTATAAATACAACTGAAATTTTATTTCCTACATAAAGGGAGTGTGAACAATCATCCGTGTGTACCACATTCGTCGTTTCAAATGAAGATATTTCCGCATCGTATCGTATCTTCTTTTTTTTACATATAAGATAATACAACTCTTCGATATCTCTAGCGCAATTATTTAAATCATCTATCTGCTTTGGATCAAAGTTGATTCCGTACTCTTTTTCGATATCGAGCATCATTCTAATATAATTATATGAAGTTTTAAAAAAAGCTTTTATTGAGCGTATAGAATCAACACTTTCTGGTGCAGCAATTTCGTTATCAGGCTTAAAAAGATAGCTAAAAATTCCGAATGCATCACTAAATGCCTCGGCTAATTCCAACATAGTTTTGGCATTATTTTTGTTTACTTTGTATTCTAACCGAGTCGTTAAAGTGTTCCTATTCAGATCAATTACGATGGAGACTATTTCACCGGGTGTTAATGCTAACCTTGTGCTTTCTCCTAGATAAATACGCCTGAAAAAGATCTGTTTTTTAGGTGAAGATAACGTTTTTATCTCTAGAGGAAAGTGGTCAACGTTCGGGCCTACCCATATTTCTTTAACACTATTATATGTACCAACAGGGTAGTTCCCCACACCATCAGAAACCGTATTAGATATAGAACTTATTCCCTCAATCCTAGAAACTTCCCCTTTTTGAATTGCGGTATCTAGCGCCGTACAAAATCGTTTTTTATCTTCGGAAGTGCAGAAACTTATTCTTCCATGCACAATTTCTTTATCAGAGAAGATATCAGCGAGTTTATTGCTCATTTTACAAATCTCCATTCATTTCACTGATTACTAAAATCTTGCTTATGAGTAAATCTTGCGTTGCTGATACTTTCTCCGAATTATTTTCATCAGCTACAACTGTACGAATTAAGTTGATAATATTTACCCTGCTCTGCGGATTAGGTACGATTATATATTTGATATCTTCGTATTTAAACTTGAGCCACATCTTTTCATATATCTTTTGCGTGATACCGCTACTTATGCTTTTGAGTCTAATATCATCCGTAACAATACTAGGAACAGCAATTATTTTCTCTAGCATGGTCCCCTTCAACTGTGCGCTCAATGGAACGTATCTCCATTCACACTCATTGTGAAAATTTTTAGTTATTGGAATGCTGATTTTTCTTCCAGTGAGATCAAAATCTCTTATCATTGATCCCCTGAGGGGCTTCATAAAGCATACCCGATTAAGAAAATACTCGACTACTTCATCTCCATACGATTCATTGCAGGAAATTATATTACTTAAGGCTGCCGCGTATGAAAATGCCTCTTCTGCTGTGATATTTATGTATTGAACAGGCTGAATATTGTTACGTTCACCCCAATTCTTTGGGAAAGCCAAGGCAAAATATCCATAGCAGTCTAGATGAGTCATTCCTAACTCAGTTTTGACTCTTATACGGGTCTTGTCTTCAGCAGATAAATCCTTCGGCCAATCGGTTACGTGCACCTTTGTTCGTTCAAAAAGCTTAGATAATGGAATATCGCAAAAGCACTTTTGCAATACTGCAACACTTTTGAATGAGGTATCGTCACGTTTTATTTTCAGATAATCAATATCCTCTACACAATACCTTGGTATTAAGGCTTTTTGCTTCAACGCATCTATTAGATATTTTTCATTTTTCATAAAATGAAACAATGTATTTGCGCTTTGCACGTACTCATTGTAGTCAGATATGATCGTTTTACTCTCTGTGACACTCATTTTCTCACCACCAACTTAACACCGACTGTATTTTAAATGTCAGCTAATAAAATAATACAAGCTTCATATGTACAATGTCAAGCAGATACATAATTTAGGCAACAACTATTGAAATATATCTAGTATACAATCACATGGGCATATAATAACAATCGTAAAATAATCAGACTTCGTTTCCCCGTGAAACGAAGTATTTTTTTCGAGAAGATTTTTCAAAAGTTATCTTCAGGTCAGGGAGCTTGGCCTCAATCTCATCTATCATTTTTGCCGATGTTTTGCTGATGCAATCGAGGGATGCTTTCAGTTCGTCAAGTTCCTTATCCTTGCTCCAACCTGTTATATAGGCAAACGAGCTGTCGCCGGTTTCAATTCCGAAGTGCTGGCAAACAACGTAGGCAATGCTCTCAGCTTCGACCTCCCGTGTTCGCCGATTTTTCTCTGGTCTACCTACAACAACGCCGTCTTTGACCGGCAGGGCGTGAAGCATGGCATGAGCCGTTTCATGGATTAGAATAGATATTGTGTCGATCTGACTCATGCCACGGTTGAGATATATCCGCCGCTCGCTGTGTACATAGCAGCCGCGGGCATCGCCGTCAGGCTCTCTGAAAATGACCGGGACTGGCGCAAGCTCCAAGACTGCATTCAGCATGGTATCATAATTCTGCACACTGCCGTGGAGTTCGCTCACACCGTATGTCGGAAGCTCACGCCCCACTGTCTGACTCACGTCGAACACATATGCTATTTTATACCCTCTTTGCACGACGTATTGTTTCTCCTTTATAGGCTCACCGTTAGCATCAAGTATAGGCATGTTTGTTACGGGATTGAGTGTCACAGTCTCAACAATACGCTTATATGACGTGGGCGCGATAATTTGTATCCCGGACTCGCCATTCTTGACCGTCCTGCCAAACTGCTTTTCCCAAGTGGCGTAGCCCGTTACGGCGCTGGCGTTTGGACACTGCATAAGGATGAGCATAACATTGTTAAAGCTATACTGGTGAAATTTTGCCATTGCTTTCATATAGGCTTTATATTGCTCACTCTCAAATACCTCCTTGACACCCGCTTCAAGCTTATCTGTCAGCGCCTTAACTTTTTGGGCTGTGTCAGCGCTCCGGCTGCGCATGGCGTTCGTTTTCATTAGTCTGTTTTGGCCTCGCCTGTACCTTCAGAGTCACAAGATCATTGCCTACCGCCGCGAGCAGTACCTCCGCAGACTTATACTCGTCTTTAAACCTTTTGATCTGCTCTGGGGTAAGAGAGCAAAATTCGCCCTCCTCGATGCCGCAGATAAAGAACGTACCGAAAAGACCTCCGTATCCTCCGGGGATGCTGCGGTTAAACGGCAGACCGAGCAGTATTCCCTCATCATTGGCAACGAACGAGACGGCCTCATGCTCATACGGATATGCTGCCGTAATCAAACCGCCGACAACGGCCTGCATTTCAGCAAGGCCGTCAATTTCCTTTTCATATGGCTGATATCCCGGCTCTACAACAACTACCTTCATAAAAAACCTCCTATTCAGATAAAGTAATACACCCGCAATAGGCTAACAGCGCTCGCAGGTGTGATGAATTTATTCAACATTTATTCCGGTTGCGTTTTGGATATAATTATAGTAAAATATCTATAGAAAAACGGAGAGGAGCTGTGCCATATGGTTTATACGATTAGTGATATAAAAGCCGCTGTTACTCCGATTGCCAAAAAGTATGGACTTAAAGCTGTATATCTTTTTGGGTCATACGCAAAAGGCACTGCTACTGATTCGAGTGATATTGATTTGCTGATTGATACTACAGGAACGGGTATAAAGAGTCTGCTTGGGCTAGCCACTGTGTACTGTGAGTTTGAGGAGGCATTGGGGAAAGCGATAGACTTAATAACAGTTAGTTCACTTGAGCGGCCAATACAACGCCCAAGTGAAGCCAGCTTTCGTATGAATGTTATAAATGAAAGGGTAAGTTTGTATGCTGTCGCCTGATATATAACGCTTGGAACATACACGCAATTACTGTTATACCAATTATAAAACAGTTTTGCATAGAACAGTTAGAACGCATAAAATGAACCGCTAAGATGCCGCCAAATATCTGGCGGCATTTTTCATGCTATAATGAAATTGTATCTGCCCGCTACACAACGAAAGCACCTGTACACAAGTACAGGTGCTTTATAAAAGATAGCTATATTTTCTTTGCTATGTTCTGAATGCGCCGCTCGGCCTCTTTATATACTTCCTCGTCAGCCCGCACGGAAATGATTATTATCTTCATCACGCCATTTTCAAGCTCAAGGCTATATACCACGCGGTATCCGAGGTCTCGGAGCTTTATTTTATAAAACCCACTCAAATTCGCTGCCAAATGGTTTCCGAGAGGCTTGCCGATGCCGTCAGGAGGCGGCAGCGGGCGTTCGGCAGTCTTGGATATGGCTTTGAGTATTAGCCGCTGATTGTACGGGTCGAGACGTTGCAGGTCTTTCTGTGCTTCTTTAATGAATTCGACAGTCCATTTCATGTGTGCCCCTCATTCGATTTCAACATCAAGACCGGCCAGATCATCAGCAGATATACCAAGCTGCTCCATCATGGCCTCCATAGAAATGTTGTCATTATCGTCGTTTGCGGCAGCGCGTCTTCCAGCCTCATCAAGCAGCAGATAATCCGACAGAGTCTCCATCAGTGATTCATACTGGGAAGGAGACAGCAAAACACAGGCAGGCTTATTGTTTTTCACGACTATCTTGGTGCCGGAAGCCTGTACCTCGTCGAATATTTTATTCGCTTCACCCTTGTTGAAACGGGTTATTGGCACGATAGATTTCATTATTCCGACAGCGGACATTTCATTCATTATACTTGCACCTCCATACGCAGTATTCTTTATCTACTATTAGTATATGCGCAACGAACAAGTAAGTCAACAAAAATATCGTTAATTTTATCTATATATTTATTTGGATTTTGACGTAGTTGGTTTGAAGATATCTTCTTTCTGCTTCTGTTTTTCCTGCCGCTGACGGCGCTCTTCAAGTGCATCGTACACGCTATCCTCGATTTCACGCGGAGTCATGGAGACATCAGGGAAGTATTTGCGCAGCCTGTCACCGGCAAGAATGACTTTCGTGTACTGCGGCCGTTCCTGCTCTCCCTTGAACACGTCATTTACTTGTTCCGTCGATTTGACCGCATTTGGCGGATTAACCGCCGTATGTGCAATTGCTTCCGGCGGATGTATTTCCACTGCGTCGGGGATATTTGCATCCGGGACAAAAGGAATTACTTTGGGCTGTGGTTCAATATCCGACTTCATATTATCGGCCTGTTTCGGCTGCTCAAAAACCGGTCTTACCGGTGAAACTGCTGTAACTGCTGCCTTTTCAGCGGCCTTTGGCGCAATATCTCTATCCTCAAGTATATCTCTTAGCATACCATCATCAAGTGTGCCTGCTTTTTCGGCTTTTTTCATGCGCTCAATGCGCTCTGTACTCACCTTATAGTTTATATCCATAAGATCGGATACTTTTATCTGGTTTTCCGGCTTGAGGAACGAAATTGCCGACGCAATGGATAGCGGCATAGTACCGTCATCTACCTTGTCGCATATTACTTTTTCTGCCTCTGCCAGTCTCAGCATACGGTTGAATTTCGCATAGCTCATGCCCATTTCGCGTGCCAAGACTTCATTTGAATCTATTTTCGGGCCGATGTCACCTTTCCTGCGCCTTCCGCTTTTGTGCTTCATAGCGTCCATTTTCATTCGGAGCGCACGCGAAAGATCGTAGCTTGACAGCTTGTCTCTGTGAAGATTGCCATCGGCAACAAGTATCTTCGCATCGTCATCGTCCATCTGCTGAACAATAGTAGGCACCGGGAAATTAAGCCGCTTTGCGATGTCATGTCTGCGCTGGCCTGAAATTATCTCATAGCCGCCGCCCTCCTTTGGACGTGCTATGACTGGATCCTTGATGCCATTAATCTCAATGGATTTCTCAAGTTCCTTATAGTTATCGCTCTCGCGGTCAACAGAGAAGTTATTGAACTTTGACTTTTCAAGATATCCGGGATGAAGAACGACGAAATATGTCTCTTTGCCGTTCGGCACCGGCAGGCTCTTAATATCTTCCTCATTGGGCGGATTCAGTCTGTTTTCAAGCACCTTAGAAATGGCCATACCTGCCGGGCCTGCGGCAGCAGTACCGTCGGATGCCTTTTTGCCCGTTTCTTCACTTTCCTTATTTACCTTTTTCTCAGGCTTCTTGGCAGCAGCTTTCTTTTTATCATCGGATATTTCTTGTGAAGCAGAAGCGGATGCGGCAGACACCGATCTTTCTTTACCATTAGCTGAACTGCTGGATTTCACATCAGGCTTGTCACCATTCGCCGCGAGTGTGGAAGCCTCCTGTTCCGTAGCGGTATCACGCTGCTTTACTCGATTTATAAAAGCCGCAAGAGTCTCAGCCGATCCGCTGTTTGACCACCAATAACACTCTTTGGCCTGATTATCGTCCAATTCCACCACGTAAGCCGGAACGTCGGAGAGCTTCGCCAGCTCACCGGCACGTCTGCGGCGATAGCCTGCTATCAGCTCATATTCGCCATCTTCGCTCTGCCGCACGACCAGCGGCTCCTCTATGCCTTTGGACTGAAGACTGCTCACAAGACCGCCAAGACTCTTGTCTGAAAATTTCCCAAATGCCAATCCGGGGAAGTCATGTATTTTATTCAGTGGTATATTCTGTTCCTGTATGCTTTCAGGCATTTTATCCTCCTAACATTAAAAAATACTTCTCACGGTGAGAAATATTTACGCAAAATCGTGCCGCACTGCGGCAGCGTAGAAATGCCCCATAGTGAGTGGTGCATCGTATAATGCTCGCAGAAGGTAGGCTTTTATGTTTATGATGCGAGTTGTGGTTTCTCGGAGTGAATCAAGTACATATGCTACGTGCTCAAACCGAAGCCTTTTAAACCTGTCCTGCACCTTACCTATGGGCAGGCTTTCTCTGCCTATTCTTATTGTCGGTGAAGCGCTGCATAGAACGTCGCAGATAAGCTCCAAAATGCTTTCCGGGTCGTCATTCGGGTAGCTCTCGGCTAAAAGCGGAAAGTCCACCTGCTCCTTGAGCTTTTCCATGCATGCTCCATATTCCGGTTGATGGATAATGGGTAAGTATAGCTGAAATCAGTATTGTTATTATCAATATAATTAGTATCCGTTTTCCGGAAGTCTGCACTTCTATCGTTTGTAGGTCCTGAAGTACACAATTTGGCTGTCTTGGCCTCCATTTCCAAGCTTTCCTGACGTACATTTTTTGTAGGTCTGGAATTTGCAGGACTGTCCTCATGCACTGATGCGAACCATTTTACATAGATTTTTGTAGGTTTACCCTGTCCCTGCTTTATCCGCTCAATAAGGCCGATGCCGCTTTTCGCGTCCAGTTCTGCCAGAAGCTTACCCGCCTTTACATGGCCGCAGCAAAGATCTTCTTGTATCTCCTCAATCGTGTAATAGATATACACCCGGCCTTCGTCGTCAAGCCAGTTATTCTTAAGCGACAGCCCCATACGGTCGAGCAGCAGGCTGTATAAAAGCTTTGCATCCGTGGAAAGTGTCTTGAAATGCTCGCCGGTTATAAGCACACGCGGAATGCGATAAAATGAATAGCTGTCGGCCTGACTGCTATAAAAATAGTCAAAGGTCATGGCTTGCTCCTTTCGCATACGACAAGATAACGATATAGACCGCCGCTGGCATACGGGTGGCATGTCAGCAGAGTCAAAAGATCACGTCCATCCTGAATGAAAACACTACTTACATCATTCGGGTCTATGACCTGTATTTCAGACACAGTGTAGCTCATCGTTTCCCATATGTTCGTGACAAATACCTCATCTCCCGGCTGAAGCTGATCTATATAACGAAAATATGCGGCTCCGCTCCATCCGCGGTGGCCTGCGATGACGCAGTTTGTATCAACACCTCCTATCGGGAGACTGGTTTGCCCAAGAACCGCAGCGCCTGCTGCCATATTGTCATAGCTTGCGCCGAGATATATGGGCATTTCAAGTTCAAGCGCAGGTATTGTAAGTACGGCCACTATTCCATCTATGATACCGTATTCCTTAAGATCAATCGGTGCCGTCTCGCATGCCAACGGGTCTGACAGTCGGCTTTGTTTTTCTTCATATATACACCGGTTGTATTCCTTCATGGCCTCATACAGTTCAGCATTTGGCCGCTCTGCTGCCTCTGATGAACTTATATCCGGCGTTGCCGGATGCGCAGCAATAAAGCTGGCTGCCTCTGATAGTGATTCTCGTTCAAGCCGTTTGCCATTTATGTGGGGGTATAGCGTCACAAGCAGCCCGAAGCAGAACAGCACAGATGCCATACATACTGCAAGCCGCCTACTCATTTTGAAATCTCCGTACCAATACGTAGGCAATTATGCAGACTGTGAGAATTACAGCGCCGATAACTATGCCCTTTACGTATTCTCTGACCCATGTAGATTCAACCTCATCAGCCCCGACACTTTCAATATCAGCGTCACTAATCTGCGTATTGCTGTCTATGCGGCTGCCGCGGACAAGCAGTCGATGCGTATTTACTCCAAATGGTGTACAGGTGATCAGCGTCACTAAATCTTCGTCACGGTCAATGACCAGCAGTGAGGTATCGCCCGGAAGTACAGTGTTAATCTCCTCAACGGAATAGGCCAGCGTTTCATTCAAGACATGTATAAAGAAAACATCACCCACCTTCATTTGGTCGAGGGCTGAAAACATCTTTTCACTTGCCATACCGCTGTGACCTGAAAGCACCGCGTGAGTACCATTGCCGCCAATCGGCAAAGAACTGCCTATAACATGACCAACAGCGCTTTCAAGCGTCGCTGCTTCTGTACCATGGGCAACCGGCAGATAAATTTTCAGTTTTGGTATCTCTATATAGGCCATGATGCCATTGCCGGTCAGGTTCAGCAGCTCATTGTAATCGTCAGCGGCCTCGTTAATCTGCTCATCCGAAAAAGTCTGTGAGACACCGTTTGCGAGCATCGCGTTATATTCTTCGGCCTTGTGCCGTGCCGCATCTATTGCCGAGTTATCAAGTCTGCCTATTGCATTGAAATATTCTGTGCATATCTTGGATTTGTTCTTCTCCGCAAGATAATTGCTTATGACCGGGTACACCGTCACAAGCAGCGCAACTATTAATAATACTGTCGCCATAATTATTGTATTCCTGTTATTCCTCATTTTTTCTCCAAGCAAATTGGGGAGACTTGCGTCTCCCCATAGATTCCATTATGTACGTTTCTTCCTGTTTGCTCTGAATATGATTATCAGCGCAGCACCCATCGCAAGGATGCCTCCGACGGTGAACATCCATGTGCCATATGAACCGGTTTTAGGAAGAGTGAATCCCTTAGTGTTCACAACAGTGAGCGGCACAATGGCGTTTTCCGAGTCTCCATCCGCTCTCATGCTGACATTCTTGTTATTTACCTTGGCCGTTGCCGTAAGCAGCGGCTTATGGCAGTTCGCACATTCTGCACCGTCGCTTACGGATATGACGATCTTAATATCGTCTTTCAGCAGGTTGTAGCCAATATCGGTAGCAAGCTCAGTAGCAAGATAACTGTCGTCTTCAAGACCCTTTATTATGATGTGCCCCTCAGCTGTCGGTATAAACTCCGTGGCCTGAGCTGCTTCCGCGACATGCTCAGTCACATAATAAACGCCGTCGATAAGTTTGGCTCTAACATAGTAGCCATCTGTATCGTTATACAACTTGAATTTAACATTACCGACATTTCCCACACCATCCGAGAATTTTTTCGTGAGGTCTATAGCATAGCTGAACACATGTGCATCATCTGTAAGCGTGTCATAGAAATCAGAATTCGTGCGCTTCCACGTCAGCGTGACGCTGTTTGTGTTGCCATCGTCCCCATAGATAAAGCTTGCGTCGGAATTGACGGTGCAGGAATAGCAAACTCTCATAGTGCAGTCAGAGTAGCCGCGATAAAGACTCTCGTCGCTATAAACAAGCGCATTGCTGTTTATCTCGGTAAGACCGCTTTCCGACATCACAACGGTCATCTGCTGCCCATCGGACTGCTCAGAATAGCTGACTGTAAATTTACCGCTGTCCATGTTCCAAGAGTCTACAAGTTCTGTACATTCTTTATCCTTGTAGAAACTTATGACCACATCATTCCGGTTATATATAATGCCGCGCGGAAGCTTGTCCACAAAGGTGTAGCAGCTCAGGCTGCTCGCCGGTGAAGTGATGGTGGGCAGAGTTGATATAAACTGATAGTCCACAACATCTCCGGCCGATGCGCTCGCGGTGTGGGCATAGCCGTCAGTAATATCATTTGTGCTTCCGTTATTTTTCCCTGTATCGGGGGAGGACTCGCGTACCGTCTTTTCAAGCGTCGGATAACCGGTTCTGTTCTTGGGATAAACAGTCACATCATAATTCCATGCACTGCCGTCAAGAGTGGTCATTGGAAGGGAAATAAGGAACGGGTTGCAGGTACTGGTCACATTCTCCGGCACTCGCGTCTCGACAACGAGGTACAAGCCAAGCTCCAGCCCGTCTGCTGCGCTGTGTCCGTATTCGTCTGTCACGCTCATCGCTGCGCCGCCAGCGTTCTTAATATAGCTTTCAAGCGCGGTCTTTACTGCGGTGGAGTTTGAGGTAAGTGCTGCTGCAAGTGCAGAATTTATACTATCTGAAGTAAAGTAGGCAACATTATTCTCGGTGCAGTATGCCTCCGATGCACTAAGACCGATAGCCGCAAGAAGCGAATTCGTGTTTTCTCCGTCAGCGAACCCGTAGACCGTGATGACTTTGTTTTCGTTTTCGGTTTGCTCTGTGTACATTGCAATATCCGCTACACGCAGATACATAAACTCGACGCCGGGTACAGTGTAATCTGTCATTCTGTCTACAACGCTCTGGTCGTAAATGCCGGTAGAAACGTATGCATTGGTATCCCATGCGCCATCAGATTCCGCACGAGTGAGATCGTATTTATATATCGAGAGTGAGCCGGTTCTGGTGTAGTCTATTGTAGCCGATGCTTCATCCGCGCTGGCCTGTATCGGCAGGCAAAACAGTGCGGCAACGGCTAAAACAAGAGCAATTGCCTTTCGGATATTTTTCATTCAGGTTTCTCCTTTTTAGTTTTAGATATAATAAATAAGCTCATGCAAAGCATGAGCGCCGCAAATTGAATATAACGGAATCCGGATTCTCCCGTGAAGGGCAGTGTCACTATAGTACAGTCGCAGGAAATGAAGCTGATATCATAGCTGCCGGAATCGCCCAGCTCGCCCTCGAACAGCACTCCGGCTTGCAGTGTGTGTCCTGCCGGTGCCTTGATTTCCGTCACGCGGTAAACACCGCTTACGCTAAGTTCGCTGAATACCGCTGTACCGTCATTGTCCGAACCTTGTTCAGCAATCCGCTCCCATGTTGTGCCGCCATCCGTTGAGCGCTCCAGAAGAAACACAGCTCCGGGAAGTGCATTCCCATACGCGTCCTGCTTGAGTACAGTGATAGACCCGACCTTTCGCGTGTTGTAAATATCAAAGCTCAGTTCCTCATCAGTACTTACAATGAAATTGTGCTGAGTATCATCAGCAACATACATTCCGGGAGCGGATATCTCGCGGAAAAAGTATTCTCCGGCTGGTATATCCGTAAAAATTACCGTACCAGTGTCATCCGTTACTGCCTCTGCGATTTGCGCCCCGGACATGTCAAAGATGCCAAAGCTCACCCCCGATATCGGCTCGGTGGTTTCTGCATCGTATTTATGTATAATGAGTTTTCCGGTCTTAGGTTTTTCCGGAGTGCTTATTTGTACGGATGCAGTTGCAACGTTTGACTCAATATCATAGGAATAGGTGACTATACGCTGCTCATTCCAGTTGTCCGGAGCATAGTAGATTAGGCTGGCCGCGGTTCGATTATCTGCGCCGGTCGCAGATAACGTATAGATGCTGCTATCATATTTCGTTGGTATTCGAATGGTAAGCACATCGCCGGAGTTTCCGGTATAGCCATCTATCACAGCATCGTCGGGGAGTCCACTCCTGTCAAGTGTGTAGCCAAGGCCACAGTTCGTGAGAGAAACAGTTATCGTGTATTCGTAAAAGTCTCCGGCCACGGCAAATTCAGGCTCCGAAAATGATATCTCATGCTCGATAAGCACCTGATTTCTTGCGCAGTCAAGCAGATACATACACCAATCAAAGAGTCCCTCGTAGCCATACGCAGCGCGGAAAAGGTGACTGTACTTTGAAAGATTCATCCACGTTGGCACACCCTGCGCGCCACGCTCGGCAAGCCAGAAGCGTATAGCATTTGCTGTTGCATAACGTGCTTCATCCGCAGTATAGCCGCCGCTGTCATTTGGATAGCCGTGCTCAAGAATTGCTTGCAGACCACAAATAGTAGTTGCATCATAATAGTTCCACGGGTCGGTATCTGCATATCCGCTGCCGCTGGGCGATGAATAATCCGTTTGCAGGCAGTAGGCCGGTGCTCTGGTCTGAACTATAGTGTGCGTTGGCGTTCCTACACCCGTCCATACCCCTTTGCTGGAGTAGGTTTGGAAGTATGAATAGCTTGTACCGGTCGTTACGTTGACATAGTCTGCAAAGGCCGATACAGTAAAAGATGCGCTGAAAAAGACAAACATGCAGAACAGCACTAACAGCCGCCTGCATCTTTGCGTTTTTGCTCTTGGCATAAAACCTCCTATCCTTAGAATTGTTTAATATCGTGTTTGCTTTTTTCGGGTGGAATCACCCCCTTTCCTAATCAATGTTGTTCATGTATGGGCATTTATCATACACGCAGGTGTGCTTCTCGCGCCGCGGACGATGAAATACGCATGACTTGCATTCCGGGTAATCACCATCTACGCCCGTGTCATAGTGATCGAATCCCGGCTTACCAGTCATCAGTTTCTCAAACGCCTGCCGCTCGCCGTCTGTAAAATACATCGCTACCTCCTTCCCAATTCAGGGCAATAAAAAAGCGCCCCTCCGGGCGCATAGAAAAACACTTCTCATGGTGAGAAGTGTTTTTCGTTGTTTAGTAGACATTTGTTTGTCACAAAGACAATAAATAGCTTGAAAATAGGGGATTTTGCCATATAATAAAATGTGGACAGGAAAATTTGCTGGTACCGTAAATATATAGGAGATGCACAATGAGCTATATCTTACATATGTCTGATTTCCATTTTGGCAAGAACACGAGAATTGAAAAAGCTCGCTTAGATGAATTAGCAATGTGGATTGGGAATTCCGGTATAAATATTGAATATCTAATCTTTACTGGAGATATTTTAGACGCCCAAGTTCTCCAAGCGGACTGCATCAAGAAATTAAAAAAGGAGTATCCTGAGAAATTCAAAGATCTAAAGTCAACCGATGATTCGAAAATAGTGCTGGATTCCGTCCGTGCCGTAAGCAACGACTGCATTGAAATTTTTGATAATTTTGTACGCGAAACCACATTAAGCCGAATGAAACAGGCCGGGGAAGTTTTTCTCTCTTTTATTGACCGTATCGGTGTTGATAAGCAAAATATCGTTCTTTGCTGTGGTAACCATGACCGAATGCGCTTTGCTGGCGAGTCGGACTTTGATTGTAACGGGACACATCATTTTGATGAGAGCATTATGGATGGACAATTTGAGGCATATGATGCTCTCTGCAACATTGTAAATAACAGACTCTCGCACCGCACTATGGTGTATCCCTGCAAAGATATCAATTTTGTAATTGTCAACTCGAATTGGAAAACGCCGGTGCAAAATGAAACAAATAAAATGTGCGTCAGTTGCAATTCCCTTTCAGAGGCACTTTTACAACTGAGACAGTCCGAGACATTTAATATGAATCAAACGATTCTGATTGCGCACAAGCCGTATGATGATTTCTGTGAGGCTGTAAAATATCCGTATAACGGTGAGCAATTAACCATTCTGCAAATTATTGAGCGGTCAGTGACTGCGTTCCTTTATGGAGATAAACATTCCCATATCACCAAAATGAACAATAAACCGAGAGAATTTATGTGTGGCCTACCGCTCAGCGGCAACGGCGTTTGCTATAATTTACTGGACTTTGACCCAAATGCAGGAATTCGTTCTTGTAGCTATTTGTTAAATGACGGCCATGAATGGGCACAGGTTCCGATTACGGATTGCGTGGAGCATGTGTACAATTTGAGCAAATCATATTTGAAAAGCTATGCATTCACGTTCCTAACTGGGAAGCGTTGCACCCCAGATGAGTGGTATATTGCAATAAAAGTAATGCAGGATGCAGACGAAAAAGGGACTTTGACTAGGCTTTCGAAACTGTTCACTGCATTCAGCGATTTGCGCCAAGATCAGAAAGCAATTGAAATTGACGAAAGCTCCCTTTTCAGTCAATTTATCTCACAAATTGAAAGCAGTACTATACAGGCGGTCAGTGTCAAAGGATGTCCAGGTGTTGGGAAAAGCACTTTTATGACACTAGTGTATTTGTATGTACTTTGGATGTTCTCCGAGGGGAAATTACGATATATTCCATTTTACTTTAATATGGAGACCGTTATAACAAAACTTCCTAAAGATGTTGTATCTTCCCACAATATTGACGAATATATTTCACATTGTGAGAGGGAGTTTTCAAATTATCTTGCAAATTGCATAGAACTGAGCAAAGCACATCACCTTCCACTTTTTTTGTTTGTCGACGGCATGGAGAAAAGCAAAGCGTTGGCACCTGGCGACAATACACTTGAAAAAAGAATATATCAATTAATTGAGACTACTCTAGACAAAAATAGCGACAGATATGTGATGTGCTTTAACACGCATGATTCGTATTACTTCGATCAGGCCTTTGACAAAATTAACCGTTTTGACTACGTTCTTTTTATGAACAGAATCAGGATCTTTTCGTATAAATCAAACGAACGAAAGCAAGATATGTTTCTCTCAAATTATCTAGCTTTACGAGGACTCTCCGCAGATGACACAGAGTTGCAGAAAATTAAAAAAAACATAGTCAAATTTCGCAAGCCATCGATAGACTTGTTCTTCCTTCATCATTATGACCAATGTGTTTTGGAAATTAAAAATATGTGATGAACATCCAAGAGACGACGGATGCGAGCAAAAACCACTTCAAATACTTCCATACCGCCGGAATTGTGACCTTGGCAATGGAGCAGGTCGTCAACAAAACCGATGCGACCGGAGGTGTTTGTTGGCCAATACCAACCCCTAAGCACATCAGAATGCCAAAATGTATGGGGTTTACTCCAAGTGCTTTCATAATAGGAAGCGCCAGGGGGATAACAAGCATGATAATAGCATTGCCATGAAGTATCATTCCAAGCCCAAACAAGAGAATATCAAGACAGAACAGAATAATGTATTTGTTTGAAGTTATTCCCGTAATAAAGGCCGTAATAGTCTGAGGGGCTTTACTCAAGGTCATAATCGTTACCAATGATGCAGATCCGGCAACCATAAATGTAATAATTGCGGTCGACAAGGCAGTCCTGATGAGCATCTTCGGCAGCATCTCCGGCTTTATTTCCCTAATGCCACCCAGCAGCGCAACAACGACCGATACAGCAGCAGCCTCTGTAGGTGTAAATACACCGCCAAATATACCTCCGAATATGACAATTGGAATCAGCAGTGCTGCCCAGCCCTTTGCAATTGCCTTGATGAGTCTCTTTATAGAGAATTTATTCTCAGTAGGGAGATCCATTTTCTTAGCAAAGATGAATGCTGTTATCATTAAAAATATACCGCAAAAAACGCCGGGGATTATGGATGCAAGATATAGGTCAGCTATTGATACTCCTGCTGAGACTCCGTAAAGAATCAGGATGCTGCTAGGAGGAATTATTATGGCAAGCGTTGATGATGATGACATTATCGATACGCTAAGCTCTTTTGGGTAACTACGCTTCTCCATTTCGGGAACAAGTATACCCGTAAGTGCGGCAGCTGCTGCAACAGCTGAACCAGATATTGTACCGAACATCATGCAAACAACTACCGTTGCCATTGCAAGGCCGCCTTTCATCCAGCCAACAAGCTCATTTGCAATATTTATCAGCTTGGTGCCCAGAGTAGTCTGCCCCATTATTTCTCCCATCAAGGCAAACATAGGAATAGCCATGAGGGTAAAGCTATTGACCCCTCCATACATTTGCATTGGTATTGCTCCGAGATTGCTGACCCCGCCTATAAGTATGCCGGAAGCAGCGGCGAGAACTATTGAGAAGGCAATGGGCACACCTAAAGCAACAAATAATATAAGCGTGCCAACTAACAGTATAGCTATCATTTGGCTCCCCCTTTGCTGTTCGTACCGTCTTCATCGTTATCTTCCACTTCTTTAAGTGCGGCAGTAGCTTTTGCCAGGACTTCTTCAGGGACATCATCATAAATTGATGCAACAGATGGGCTTACCGTGTCTGCATCAAAGCCGCCAAAGCAAAGCTTTACGTCCTTGACAATATTTAGGACTACGGCAAACGCCATAAATACGCCGCTTATTGGGATGACCGAACAGCATACAGCCATTGTTGTGGGAAGTGCGACCATCTTTGAGTTTGCCCCGATAAGGACGCTTTTGTAACCATAGCGAACCATAATGTAGCACATAGCAAGAACAAGTAAATTGCAAACGGTCTTTAAAACAAGCTTGGGAACTCCGTTCAATTTGTCTATAAAACCATTAAAGTTGATATTACTCTCGTCCATGGTCGCAAGAGTTGCGCCGAGGAACGTGATCCATACCAATGAAACACCAGCCAATTCCATGGCCCATGCAAGCGATACGTGCAGGAAAAACCGGAATATAACCTGTGCAACTATAACAATCACGTCCATGGCTGTCATAGCGCAGAGCAATACAACTAGGATGGAGCGAAAATATTTGATTAACTTCTCCATTTTAATACCTCCCTTGGTAGAGACAGAGATATGCTAAAGGTTCTTTTAATATCCAAGTGCAGCTTTTGCAGCATTAACAAAGTCTATGCCGCCTACACTGTCTGCAAACTTGTCCCAAAGCGGTAGCACAACATTACGAAACTCTTCAACGTCGGCGTAGGTGACTTGCATACCTTTGTCTTTGCAAACCTGAAGATTTTCCTCATCGGCTTTTGCGCCGGCTTCAAGTACATGCGCAGAGGTAAGTGCGCCGGCTTCATCGATTACAGCACGCTGTGCATCGGAAAGGGAGTTATAGAGATCCAAGTTCATGCAGATCCAGCCGGGGGTGTAAACGTGATTTGAGATGCACAGACAGGATTGATAGTCATAAAACTGAGAGGAGACAATGGTAGCCAAGGGATTCTCCTGCGCATCACAGATGTGCTGTGAGAGCGACTGGTATAGCTCTGAAAATGAAATTGATATGGGCGTAGCACCAAATGCTTCAAATGTCTTTACTCGAAGAGAATTGGACGGAGTGCGGATGACGACACCCTTCAAGTCACTCGGCTCAACAACAGGAGTATTTGTAGTAATCTGCCGAAATCCGTTCTCGTTCATTCCTACAATCTTTATATTTAGACTCTCTGCTTCCGTGCGGATGACATCAATGATACCGGCTTCCTCAAGCAACGCGAGCTGGTCACGATCTGTTACCAGATATGGGAAGTCGAAGATACCTGCACTCTTTACAAGATTTGTGAATGTAGACGAGAAGTTCGCCATCTCCAAGGCACCAGTCTGGATGTTCGTCATGAGCGCGTCTTCAGTACCAAGCAGACCATCAGAGAAAATCTCAACTTTCATCTTACCGTCGGAAAGTTCACTTACCTTCTGTGAAAAGAACTGTGCATTCTGTTCCAGAAATGTGCCGGTACCAGAAACGTCGCCGAGAGAAAAGGTGATTTCTTCGATTTCACTCGTTGAATTTCCGGGAGAAACCGGTGTCTGCAAAGCCTGATTGCTGTTTGAACCTCCGCATGCGCACATTCCTGAAAGCATAAGGACGCATAGAATTACGGACAGCATTTTTTTCATTTTTTTCTTTCCTTTCTTCTTATTCTTTCGTTTTTGTAGATTTCGTGCAAAGCGGATCATATTTCTTTATCACTTTGCTGAATCTTAGTGTATTTCTACTATATCATTGATTTTTTTGGAGTAACACTATATAATACACATTATGGTATAGAAAAAACCTATGGTAATTTTACCTATATCAAATCTGTATTTATATGGTGACATTCTATGATAAAGAAAATATCATATTTCATAAAAGTTGCGCAGTGTGGAAATATTACTAAGGCTGCAAACGAGCTTTTTATTTCCCAGCCGTCATTGAGCGTCGCAATAAAGCAGTTGGAAAAAGATTGGAACGTCACGTTGTTTGAACGGGGTTGCAATTCTCTTTCCCTTTCGGCAGACGGGCGGCGTCTGCTCCCATATGCGGAATCCGTTATGTATGACTATCACCTGCTCCAACAGGCGCTTTCAAAAAAGACCAACGAAAATTTAATTATAGTCGGAAGTGGCATGACCCATGTTTCAGATATAGTCGAAGATTATAATCAACACTGCTGCTGTCACGCAAAGCTACGCCAATTCTTTGATTACTTTGATCTCAGTAAAGCGCTTCAAGCAGGAAAATGTGATTTAGCTGTGTGTTCGCCGCCACTTTCTGTACGTGGTATTTTCTCCAAAGAGCTTTGTGTGGAGCAATTATGTGCTACTATCAATCCGAATCATTCTCTCGCTGCGGCTGATGAGCTAACTATAAACGACATCTTGAATTATCCGTTTATAACACTACCGACAAAATTTCCAGTCCGTATGGCAATCGACCAAGCCTTTTATAAAGCAAACATAAAACCAAACTATACAGATGAAGCAGAGAATCTTGTAATACACTCCATGCTCGTCAGAGGGGTAAAGGAATATATTTCTATTTACCCATTGTCCATGGCACGCAGACTACATTCATTGTATGGTTTGAAATACATACCGATTGCAGAGGATGAATTTAGACGTACTATTGCGGTGTCTTGGCAAGGAAATTATATACCGCCTAAAAGAATAACCGAAATTGTGCAATATATCGAGCAATTTTATGCTACATCCCCATTATTTAAGCCCTGGGGTGAATACTCATCCGACAAAGGGCAAATGCTTGTATAAGCTTTCATTGTTCCTCTCGCTGATGGTGGCGGGCGAGACCTTGCTGCCCCACAGTGCCTCCGTGATGTCCTCCACACGGCGCACGGAAACGCCTGCCAGGTACATCTCGATGAGGGCCTCCTCCACGCTGCTCTCCCGGCGGCGATACCGCTCGATGATGGCCGTCTCGAAGGACACGCCCTTGAGCCGGGGGACGTGGAGTGTAACGTCACCGGAGGTGGTGGTGAGATTCCGGTCATAGTGACCGCTGCGGTAGCCCTGACGGGCCTCACTGCGCTCGTAGCGGGCGGCTTGCGTCAGCGACTCCGCCTCCTTCTCCAGCAGCTCGTTCAGGGTTTCCTCCACACTGCCGCGAACCAATTCCTTGATTTGCCCCTTGATAATTTCCTCATTCAGCTGTACAATTTTCTCGGACATAGTTTGCTTGCTCCTTTCGAATGTTTGTGTGGTAACTTCATTCTACCAGAGCCTGCAAGCTATGTTTTCTTTTTTGCTCTTTTCAATTTGCGCAACTTATTGTACATTATCTACCAATATGCAGGATATGGCGTACCTCTATATTAGCAGTCCAAGCTGAACGGATATATAAAGGGTGGTCGAAAAATGTGTCTCATTATGAAACGCATTTTTCGACCACCCTTTTTCTGTTATTAACTGTGAACCGGAAAACGAATGATACTATGAAACTCCTTTGTCTCCTCATCGTATCGCATATCCGCTTCTCCGTTATATTTCTGAATTACGCGTGCAATGCTTTTTGTACCGTAGCCATGACCTTTACTTTTATCTTTGCCCGTTTCAAAATTTCCGTTCGCATCTTTTATTGGAGCCATATCGCAAGAATTCACCATTGAAATCAGTATGCAGTTCTGCTGTTCCTTTTTGACGACTGATAGTTCGACCATTTTGGATTCAGAATTTTCAGCAGCTTCAATGGCGTTTGATAGCAGGTTCCCAAACAATGCCGTGATGCTTATTGCATCCATAAATGATACGCTATCTGCCCGAATATCACAAGAAAAGTTTATTCCATTTGCAGCGCAATACTCCTGATTGCGAAGTAAAACCATATTTAAAATTGGGTCGTCACATAGGCGAGCCTTTCGCCTGAATTCGGGCAAATCTTCAAGCTCCGAAATATACTCCCTGATTTTTTGATTATCTCCATCCTCTGCCATCAGGTCTATTACGCTGAAATGACGTTTAATATCATGGATCAATATTCTCTGTCCATCATATTGCTGTTGTAGCATCTCGTAGTACTCCGCATCCGCTTTGTCCCGCATTTTGCTCATTTGGAGGACTGCATGTTCTTCGTCTAATTTTTGAAGGCGATTATAGATAAGCAGCACTGCAATGTTTACAAGCAGTAATGCGAACGAACTGATTGCAGCAAGTATTTCGGCTAGACCTACAAGCTGACCCGTCATGCCGATATAAACGAACGCCGCGATTACGATGACAGAAACAAAAGGCATAACGCATAGCAGCAGTATTTGATTAGGCTCTTCATTAACTCCTTTATGAGGTTTAAATAGTCTTGCAGCCACTACCGTTATGAAAAAATATAGCAGTTTGCTAAACACAACAAGGGAGACGAATGCAGAGAAACTATCCATATATGCGGTATAGTCATCCGTTATATACGTGATAAGAAGATTTACCAGAATCTCTGATATGCCCACTATAAGTGTCAAGAACGCGGCATGAAGTACAGCGGATTTGATTTTACACGAGAAGTTAAGGCCAAGTATAATAGTATTGACGACAAAAAACATCCCTATATTTATCATCACAGCGTCATATTGAGCGACGACAAAAAGGAGTAGGTATCCCAATGTAAAACTTATAAACGTGTATATAGGACTTCTCTTTGCAGTATAAATATAGCTTGCATATAGCCATGCGGTTACTGCCTCTGCAAGGAAAAGGATCGCATAGACTATCTTTTCACCAATCACTTTATGCTCTCCAAATAGACAAGGTACTTTTTGCTGAATTCTGAGTATTTACGTTTTGCCAGATATGCTTCTTTTATCCGGTCATCATACTTTAATACAACTCTATCCTTTTCAACTTTATATACATATCTCATGTTTATAATAAAGCTCCTGTATGTTGAGTAAAAGCACGGAAGTGTTAATATTTCACGCCAATGTTCAATATTGTCCGTTGATTGAAGTGTACCTTCACATGTATACACAGTTGTCTTTCTCTGAGACAGCTCAACGCATATAATACGTTCTGCCGAAATGACGGTTATGCCTCTGGCGGTGTTGATTGGAATTTCCTTCGTCTCCATACTATACTGATACACGGCATCTTTCAGGTTGCGAAACAGTCGATTTTTATCTATCGGCTTTGATAAGTAACGAAATACCTGAAACCGCATCGCTTCATCAAGATAATCCGGATAAGACGTTACAATAAAGATTTTTGCCTGAGGATTTATTTTCTTCAGTATTGCTCCTACGTAAATACCGCTCCGTCCCGGCATTTCCACATCTAAGAAAGCAATATCTAAAGACGTTTCATGCTCAAGAAGTTCGTCACCGCTTTCGTAGGATGCAAATTCCGGCATAGTGCTACCCAGCCCTCTGAAGAACTCTGAAACATATCTCTGGAGCTGATTCAAAATCTCAATATCATCATCACAGAACACAATACGCATAATGGCAAAAACACCTCACAAGGTCGTTTTTGCCATTATATCATAATTAAATAAAATTGTCATTATTCCAGTCGCTTTCTTGCCTGATAACCATATGGTGCACGATGTCTTCTAGCAGTGCTATGTCCTCAGCCGTACACAGAGCTAAGCTGTCAATTAAATTCTGCGGAACGCCATGAGAATGCATAGTACCCATGAGCAGATAGTCAGGTGTGACACGAAGTATATTACATAGATTTATCAGCACATCAAAACTCGGTTTTTCTCGCCCACGCTCGATATTTGATAAATGATTTCTGGAAATATCAACTTTCTCCGCAAGGAAATTTTGACTTATCCCCAACCGTCTTCGCCTTGCAGCGATTCGACTCCCCATTTCAACAAGGTTACATTCCATAGTATATCACCCATGTGAATTTTATCAGGAAAGCGTGCGAATTCCGACAATGTGTAGCAAAACAATTTTGCTACACATTACATCATCTGCATTTTTTATTCCGTTTAATCTGTTTTGGCGGGAAATCGCACATTTTGTGCATCAACTAAATACCTTGAGCTAAGCATATCTCCATGCCCAAAACTGCGCGTTTTTTGTCATTTCGCGCATGAGCTATTGTCTCCGCCAGCTGAAATCTGTATGCTGAAAACACCAAGGCCAGATTATTTGGCCAAAACGGAAAATACAGAGAAAAAGGAGACGAAAAAAGATGAGGAACATCTGGAAGAAGCTGACGGCTTCTCTGCTGGCGCTGGTGCTGACAGTACAGCTGCTGCCCGTATCCGCGCTTGCCGATGAATTCGAAATCGATGACGAGCGGCACGACACCTTCACCTATGAGCAGCCGGATGTGTCAGGCGAAATCTCCGAACTGCGCGGCGAATACGAAAAGCACTTCAGCCTTTCCGACGGCACATATTCAGCCGTCGTGTACCCCTACCCCGTTCACTATGACAACAACGGCACTTGGCAGGAAATAGACAACACTCTGCGTTCCGGCTCCGAAACATATATGGTTGCGGCAGAGCCGGGAGTAGAGCTTGCGGAGCTTCTGCCAGCAGAGCAGGGCGGCGGTCTTACATCGCTTACTGCCGAGGAGGACAGCACAGATGATGAAGCCACTACCCCCGAACCTTCCGCGGAGCTTCCGGAAGAAACGCCCCCGTCCGAGGACAGTGGTGCAGAGATAATTATAGTAGACGAAAACACTTCCGAGGACAGCACTGAGGAACCCGTCGGGGAAACGGCGGAGATCGTGGAAGCAAATCCTGAAAAGCCGTCAGACGAGCAGCCAGAAGAACCTGCCGCCCCCCCCGAAGCTCCTGCGGAAGACGGCGGCGCAGAAATCGTCATAGCCGGTGAGGATGATCCCACCACTGCTCCTGACATCGACGTCGAGCAGACTGCGGATGACGATACCCTCAAGCCCGACTCGGATATGATTGAGATAAGCGACAGCGTTGTCTGCAACACGGACAACAACTTCCGCGTATTCCTTCCCAGCCGCTTCGCAGACCGTAACCGTATCGGTGTATCCTACAAGGGGTATACCATATATTTCAGGCCGGACAGCTTGGAGGCAACTGACGTTGCCATCCCCGAAGCTACGGCATTTGAAACCGAGAATGAACGCAAAATGTCTACCAACGCTCTCGGCGAAGCAATTTACCCGAACCTCTACAGTGGGGTTGACGTCAAGTATTCCCTTATTGGACAAACACTGAAGGAATACTATGAGTTCAGCGATCCCGACTATGTCCCCGGCGAAGTATCTACTACGCTTTATGCACCGGGACTGACTCCCGTTCTCCACGACGACGGACGTATTGAGCTTCAGGATGACAGCGGTGAAACTATATTTGTCATTCCTCAGCCGTATATGTTCGACAGCCGCGGCATGGTAGAATTCAATGTCGCCGTTACCGTGCGCACACTGTCTACCGGCGAAATCCGCATAGTTTACACGCTGGACAAGGAATGGATATTTGATGAGGAGCGCGCTTGGCCGCTCACGCTTGACCCGACCATTACCGTACAGGTCACGAACCAGAGCGTTGAGGACACCGCCGCCTACTCCGGCAGGCCAAACGAGCCTAATATATACTGGCAGAACTTCATGCTTATGGGCTATGTCGGCACATACCTGAAAACACGCTCGTACATACGCATCAAGAGTCTTCCGGAGCTGAAGAGCACAGACGTCATTCTCGACTCAAGCCTGCGTATGTATGTTGAGGGTTATGCAGGATCGTCCGGTATGGAAGCCGGGGCGTATGCTGTCACCGGCGACAGCTATCTGGATTACACCGGCATCAACTGGAACAATCGTCCCAACTATGACAGCAAAGTGCTGGACTACCAGAACATCTACGGCAAGTACGGTTTCCACTACTGGAACATAACCAAGGCTGTCCGTGCATGGTACGACGGAAGCCTAGTAAACAATGGTGTCATGATAAAATCCGGCAGCGAGGACGTAGCCTCAGTAGCCTACGGCGTTATGTACCAAGTGCAGTACAACGCCTACTATGGTCCTCAGCTCACCGTGCATTATGCCAATGCCAGCGGCATTGAAGACTACTGGGATTACAGTACTCAGGGCATGGGACGTGCGGGCACGGCATACGTTCAGAACTTCAGCGGCAACCTTGTCATGCAGCGCACCGACATGAGCTATTCCGGAAACCGTATGCCCGCGTCAGCCGGATTCTATTACAACCTGAGCGACCGCAGCTCCGATGTCGGCTATGGCTACGGCTGGCGCAACGCATATACCCAGACCATCGGAGCCGTTACCATTGACAGCACGAATTATTACAAATGGATTGACGGCGATGGGACGGAGAAATATTTTAAGAGCAGCAATGGTGTCTGGGAAGATGAAGCCGGTCAAGGCTACACCCTGACCGTTTCCGGCTCCTCGTACACGATACGCGACAAAGGTAACAACACTCTCGGCTTTGACTCAAGCGGCAGACTTGTAAGCATCAACGACGGCAAGATATCTGCCAACAAGGTCAGCATAAGCTACGTTTCCAGCGACGCTTCCAATCTCCGCATCGACACGGTTACGGACGGATCCGGGCGCAAATACTCCTACAGCTACTCCGGAGGACAGCTTGCGTCTGTATCCTACCTTGGTTCCGGAGCGGACGCGTTGGAAACTGTGACATACACATATTCCGACGGCAACCTGACACAGGTCAGCTTTGCCGACGGCAAGACCGCTGAGTACTCATGGTCAGGCCATATAATGACTGCCGCAAAGGACATTGCCCGCAGCGACGGCAGCCGCGACACCTTGACCTTCTCCTACATCCAGAACCCAGCTGCATCCACCTTCCCCGTGCGCATTTCTTCGCTGGCCTACACATCCTGCGGGACAAGCATTTCTTCGCTTGCATTTGAGTACGCGACGAATTATACTAAGGTCACGGACAACACCGGGCGCTGGATGGCATACCAGTTCAACAACAACGGCAACACGACCTCGGTCTACAATAACGAAGGTCAGGCGCTGTACGGTCGTTATGCCAAGGACGAGAACAGCAGCGGCCGCGCAAACCAGCTCGTCGCAAGCTCACGTCTTCAGATAACAGATGCATGGGATGACGCCGTAAACGTCACAACCTCTGACGGTGAGACGCTGTCCCTCGTCAGTCATAGGAATCTAATTTCCAATAGCAACCTTAGTTCCGGACTGAGCGGCTGGACAGGCCATGGCACCGGAGGTAACGATGGTATTTCGTCGACTCCCGGCATAGTTTCCTCTGACAATATATCTGCGCTCTGCATCAACGGCAACAGCATGACCTCCAAATCCTATGTCTATTGGATAGATCACCCCGGCGGCAAGGTCGGTGATGTAT
>ERZ779890.670-NODE-670-length-36939-cov-21.944881_pt1 | contig 36939 bp, 36 predicted proteins | sample MGYA00511553_ERZ779890 | MGnify/ENA primary metagenome ERZ779890 (study PRJEB29588, sample SAMEA2152064) | human gut metagenome | biome: human gut; feature: human-associated habitat; material: faeces | place: Denmark | collected 2008/2010 ... | reverse complement strand
GCTTCGTCATCCTCCGCGTCCTGCACCCGGATGGTTGGTCGGTTGAGGATGGAGGCAATGTCTCCGCCTCCATGCGGTCTGGGGATGGCTACACGGACTTCATCTGGTTTGGGGAAGATGGAGCCGCCATCGACTCGACCACCGTCTCCCTGGCGCCGCCGGCATCCTTCTCCAGCGAGGCGCAGCTTGCATTCACTGTGGACGACTCGTCCTCGACCGCGACCAGCCGCCATGTCTTCGCCGCGCTTCCAAGGGCCTCCTTCCCGTTAACGGCCTCCCAGGGATGGCGCGGGCTTTCGGTTCCGCTTTCAGGCGTCCCCGCCTCCTCCCTGGGCGCATCGAGCATTCTCCTCTGGAAGGATGGGCATTTCCTGCCATCCACGGAGAGATTCCTCCAGCCAAACACTGGGTATTTTGCCCTCTTCGACTCAGATATCTCCGTGGAACTCCCTGGATTCCTCGGGGATTCAACGCCTCTTGTCCTTGCAAAGGGGATGCACTTGCTTGGAACATCCGCAGAGCACCTTCCTCAGAGGAGTGGCGCAACTCTGTCGCCGCCTTTATATCGTATTGATGGGGACGCATACCGCATCCAGGACGCCACGGCTCCGCTTCTGCCAGGCGAGGCATACTGGTTTGCCTTGCCCGCCGCCGCGCGGCTCGTCCCCTGACGCATCCAGGACCTTACAGGTCATACTCCTTCCGATACAGGAACCATTCTTGAAACTCAATGAAGATCATCGTAGGCATGAGCGGCGGCGTGGACTCCTCCACCACGGCCGCACTTCTTAAGTCGCGTGGGCACGACGTCATGGGCGTCACAATGTCCCTTTGGCGCGAATCGTCCCCATACAAAGGCGGCGAGCACGGAGGGTGTTTTGGACCTGACGAGGCGGAGGACATTGCCGCCGCCTCGGATTTATGCGCACGCATCGGGATTCCATTCCGCGTATTCGACTGCTCAAGGGAGTATGAGGAACGCATCATTGCCTATTTCCGCAACGAATACCTTGCGGGGCGAACTCCGAATCCCTGCGTCAGATGCAATGCGATGATGAAATTCGGGATGCTTCCCGAACTTGTGCGAAACGCTGGAATCGAGTTCGACTGCTTTGCGACAGGACACTATGCGCGGGTGGAACGCCTCCCCTCGGGAAGAATGGGGCTTCGCAGGGCGGTCGACCTGGCAAAAGACCAGTCGTATTTCCTCTGCAGACTCTCACAGGAGCAGCTCGGATGGATTCAATTCCCCCTGGGAGAAATGAGGAAATCGGAGGTGCGGGAGCTTGCACGCTCCTTCGGACTCCCCGTCGCCGAAAAACACGACAGCCAGGACTTTTATTCGGGTGACCCTAATGAACTCATCGGGGAACCGGATCGCCCAGGAGAGATTGTCGAGGCGGAGACGGGCAGGGTGCTAGGACGGCACACTGGCTACTGGAAATACACGATTGGACAGCGCAAGGGACTTGGGGTCGCATCCACGGAACCACTCTATGTGACTGCAATCGACCCATGCCACAATCGGGTGGTCCTGGGAAGGCATGACGCCGTCATACATCACTTCCTCGAGGCGGACGACATGAACTGGGTCTCCATCACCCCGCCGGAGAAGCCCATCGAATGCCTCCTAAAGGCGCGTTCGGTGCAGACGCCTGTCCCCTGCACGCTCACCCCACTCCCCGGTGGACGGGTCGCCGCTACGTTCCCACAGGGCATCCACGCCGTCGCCATTCAGGAGCAGGTCCACCTTCACCAGGTTGCTGGGCTGGTAGCCCTCCAGCTCGTAGTCCAGGGAGGCGTAGCCCTTGGTGCGGGCCTTCAGGGCGTCGAAGAAGTCGTAGATGATCTCGTTCAGGGGCATTTCGTAGTGCAGCTCCACGCGGCTGGCGTCCAGATACACCATGTCCTTGAATTCGCCCCGGCGGTTCTGACACAGTTCCATGATGTTGCCCACGTATTCCTGTGGGGAGATCAGGCTGACCTTGGCGTAAGGCTCCTCGGCCAGCTGGATGTCCGCCGGGTCGGGGTAGTCCAGAGGCGTGTAGACATACATGGATTCGCCGTTGGTCTTCGTTATCCGGTAGACGACGTTGGGAGCGGTGGTGATGAGGTCGAGATTGTATTCCCGTTCCAGACGCTCCTGAATGATCTCCATATGCAGCAGACCAAGGAAGCCGCAGCGGAAGCCGAAGCCCAGGGCGATGGAGCTTTCCGGCTCGTAGCTCATGGAGGCGTCGTTGAGCTTCAGTTTTTCCAGTGCGTCCCGTAAATCCTGATATTTGGCGCCGTCGGCGGGGTAGATGCCGGAGAACACCATGGGCTGGGCGGGACGGTAGCCGGGCAGGGGCTGGGCGGCGGGATTCTCCACGCCGGTGACGGTGTCGCCCACCCGGGTGTCCGCAACGGTTTTGATGGAAGCGGTGATGTAGCCCACTTCCCCGGCGCCCAGCGCGTCCGAGGGGTTCAGCCCGCCGGGAATCATGGTGCCCACCTCCACCACCTTGTAGACCGCGCCGGTGGCCATCATTTTGATGTCCATGCCGGGCTTCACCGTTCCCTGCTTGATGCGGGTGTAGACGATGACGCCCCGGTAGGAATCGTACTGGCTGTCGAAGATCAGCGCCTGCAATGGCGCGTCCCGTTCGCCGGTGGGAGCAGGGACGTCCCGGACGATCATCTCCAGAACGGCGGGGATGTTGATGCCGTTTTTGGCGGAAATTTCGGGGGCGTCTTCGGCGGGAATGCCGATGATGTCCTCAATTTCCGATTTCACCTCAGCCGGACGGGCGGATGGAAGGTCAATTTTATTGATGACGGGCAGGACTTCCAGCCCGGCGTCGATGGCGAGATAGGTATTGGCGAGGGTCTGGGCTTCCACGCCCTGAGAGGCGTCCACCACCAGAATCGCGCCCTCGCAGGCGGCAAGGCTCCGGGAGACCTCGTAGTTGAAGTCCACGTGACCCGGGGTGTCGATCAGGTTCAGGACGTATTTTTCGCCGTCGGCGGCGGTATAGTGCAGGGTGACGGCGCTGGATTTGATGGTGATGCCCCGCTCCCGCTCCAAGTCCATGGAGTCCAGCATCTGCTCGGCGCGGATGCGCTGGTCGATGGCGTGGCACTGCTCCAGCAGCCGGTCGGCGAGGGTGGACTTGCCGTGATCGATATGGGCGATGATGGAAAAGTTGCGGATGTTGGATAATTCGGTCATATGGATTACCTCATGAATGTGGGATCGAAGGAGCTTGCGCGCCCCCAAATGGGCATACTGCCTTATTCTCACAATTATAACGAATTTTTCCCAAAAAGTAAACCGTATGTTTTCCCGAAATCAGGGGAAAACTGTCCTCGATGAAAGAAAAATTTTTGAGAAATGCCCTTGTCATACCGAAAAAAACGGGGTATAGTTTAACGGCACAAGAGTTTTATGGATTTTTACATAGAAAAAAGGAGATTCTCTATGAGTAGTAGTACGCCGAAGAAGGCTCCAAAAGCCAACATGGATGATGTTCACGCCGCATTGCAGGCGCTCATCACGCAGGCGAAGAAGGACGGCATGATCCGTGCCTCCGACCTGAACGCCCAGCTGGAGAAGATGCAGCTGACGCCGGAAAAGATCGAGGACATTTACGACCGTCTGGATGCCATGAATATTCAGGTGGTCACCGCCGATCTGGAACTGGATCTGGGGGACGACGATCTCGACCTGGGGCCGGACGACGATATCAATCTGGCGGGCATTGACGAGGAGGAGCTGGTCGACCCCGTTGACCTTGCCGCCGAGTACAGTCTGGACGACCCGGTGCGGATGTACCTCAAGGAGATCGGCCAGATCAAGCTCCTTTCCGCCGAGGAAGAGGTGGAGCTGGCCAAGCGCGTCTCCGAGGGGGATCAGGAAGCGAAGAACAAGCTCACCGAGGCGAACCTGCGTCTGGTGGTCTCCATCGCAAAGAAATATTCCGGCCGCGGCCTGCACATTCTGGACCTGATTCAGGAAGGCAACACCGGCCTTATCCGCGCGGTCGATAAATTCGACTGGACAAAGGGAAACAAATTCTCTACATATGCCACCTGGTGGATCCGGCAGGCCATCACCCGCGCCATCGCGGATCAGGCCCGGACGATCCGTGTCCCGGTGCATATGGTGGAGGTCATCAACAAGGCCACCCGCTGCAACCGGAAGCTGGTGCAGGAGCTTGGCCGCGAGCCTACCGTGGAGGAGATCGCCGCGGAGCTGAACCTGCCTGTTGAGAAGATCATCGAGGCCAACCGTACCGCCGCCGACACGCTGTCCCTGGACACCCCTGTGGGTGACGAGGAAGATACCTCCATCGGCTCCTTCGTGGAGGACGAGCGCACCCCCGGCCCCGCCGACGCCACCTCCAACGCCCTGCTTGCCGAGGCGCTGAAGGAGATTCTGGACACCCTGACGGAGCGAGAAGCGGACGTCCTGCGGATGCGCTTCGGCATGTACGACGGACGCACCCACACGCTGGAAGAGGTCGGACAGATTTTCGGCGTCACCCGGGAACGTATCCGCCAGATCGAGAACAAGGCCATCCGCAAGCTGCGCCATCCCAGCCGCGCCAAGAAGATTCGGGACTTCTACTGCTGAGCACACACAATCTGAACCCGGTTCCCAGATGGGAGCCGGGTTTGTTTTCCTATTTCCGAAGAGTTTCGACAAACGCCGCCCGGTCGGCGGCCTTGAAATAGGCCGAGCCGGTGACCAGCGCTTCCGCACCGTTTTCCCGGCAGGTTCTGTACGTCACAGCGTCTACGCCGCCGTCCACCTCGATGATGCAGGCGGGGTTTACCTCGTCCAGCATCTGGCGGATTTTTTTCACCTTGGGCATCATGTCGGCCATGAATTTCTGCGCCCCGAAGCCCGGCTCCACGGTCATTACGAGCACCATGTCGCACTTGGTAAGGTAGGGAATGGCAGCTTCCGCCGGGGTTTTCGGCTTCAGGGAGATGGCGGCTTTGCAGCCCATAGCCCGGATCTTGTCGAGACAGGCCAGTGTGTTCTGGGGCTGGTCGGATTCCAAATGAATGGTCAGCCAGTCCGCACCGGCTTTGATGAATTCCTCAGCGTAGCGGATGGGACGGTCGATCATCAGATGTACGTCCAACGGCAGGGAAGTGACAGGCCGCAGCGCCTTCACCACCGGAATGCCGATGGAGATGTTGGGGACGAAAATTCCGTCCATCACATCTACATGCACCCAATCGGCGCCGCTGCGCTCGATGTCGTGAATATCCCGTTCCAGATTGGCAAAATCGGCGGACAGAATAGACGGAGCAATGACAGGCATAGAAAGACCTCCAGCAAAAATTCTTTTCCTCTAGGATACCACAAAAGCCACGGGAAAGCAACATTGGAAAAAAGTTCCTGTATGCTTTGCCGACGGCGGCGCATACTATTCCCGAATCCAAAGAAAAGGAGGCTGCTACTATGAACTGTCATGCCAACAAGAGCATCGAGTGTACTGTCCAGCAGTGCGCCAACCACTGCGAGGGCGAGAACTACTGCTCTCTGGATCGCATTCTGGTGGGTACTCACGAGGCTTGCCCCACCGTGGATCAGTGTACCGACTGCATGTCCTTCCGCAAGAAGTAACTTGTTTCGCGGCAGTGAAAGCTGCCGCGATTTTTTCTTAGGAAACTCTGAATAAATCGTCTGCGACTGTGAGCGGATCTTTTCCGCCCACTCTTCGGCATCGAAAACGGGAAATACACAAAGTATTCCTCCGTTTCCGATGCCTCGATTGGACGAAAAATCTCTCGCTCACAGTTCTTGCCGATTTAATCAGAGCTTCCTTTATGTTTCCCTTGACGAAAAGCCGGAAAAATTGTAAAATTCAAATATCCTTCACATGTCGATACATATTTCTTCATATGTGACGGATAGAGTAGGATAAGAAAAGAGAAGGAGGTAACCACCATGGACACCTTTGCAAATAGCGAATATCCGGAAGAAAATAACCCGGCTCCCGAAGCGAGTTTCGACGCCCCGCAGGAGCCGCAGAACGAAGCTCCTCAGGAACCACGGAATGAAGTTCCTCAGGAGCACCAGAGCGAACCCCAGTCCGGCACCTATCACGCCGCCGGTACGGGCCGCAGGGAGTCTCCCTACGCCAATTCCCCCTATATGACCGGCCAGCCCCGGCCGTATCAGTATCAGTACCAGCCCCAGACGCAGCCGCCCGAGAAGCGGGAGAAAAAACCCCGTAGATCCGGCAAGTCGACTTGGAAGACCGTTATCGCCGCCGTTCTTGTTGTGGCGCTGGTGGCTTCCGGCTGCCTGATCACGGCTTCCACCGTCAACAGCAGATGGGAGCAGAAAACCAACCAGATCACCCAGCAGCTGGGCAGGCAAATTGACGACCTGCAAAAGCAGATCGACAGCGCTCCTGCCTCTGGCGGTACATCCGGCGCGCTCCCGGCAGCGGACGGTTCGGCCATGACTCCGGCGCAGCTGTATCAGAGCAACGTTGACAGCGTGGTCGCCATTTCCTGCACCATGCAGACCACCGCCTACGGCCAGAGCGTGGAGGGAACGTCCTCCGGTTCCGGCTTCATCCTGACGGAGGACGGCTACGTGGTGACCAACTATCACGTTGTGCAGAATGCAAGCAATATCACCGTCACCACCCACAGCGGCGACGAGTACGACGCTACGGTGAAGGGCTACGACGCGACTAATGACGTGGCCGTTCTGAAGGTGGAAGCCGAGGGGCTGTCCGCCGCGACCATCGGCAGCAGCGGCAATCTTTCCATCGGCGACATGGTAGTCGCCATTGGTAATCCCCTTGGCCGTCTGGCGGCAACGGAGACCGTCGGCTACGTCAGCGGCATCAACCGGGAGGTCACCACCGACAACACCGTCATCAGTATGCTCCAGACCGACGCGGCCATCAACCCGGGCAACTCCGGCGGCCCGCTGTTCAACATGTACGGCGAGGTCATCGGCATCACCACGGCCAAGTATTCCGGCACCACCAACTCCGGCGCGTCCATCGAGGGCATCGGTTTCGCCATCCCCATTGACGACGTGATGGGCATTATCTCCGACCTCATCGACTACGGCTACGTCACCGGCGCTTACATGGGCATCACCGTGAAGGACAACGACAAGGAAGCCGCCGCTCAGTTCGGCCTGCCCACGGACGGCGCATACGTCGTGGACGTGACGCCGGGCAGCAGCGCGGACAAGGCCGGTATCCAGTCCAAGGATCTGATCACCGCGGTGGACGATCATAAGATCACCACCAGAACCGACCTGACCCGCACCCTGCGGAACTACAAGGCAGGGGACACCGCCGAGATTACCGTCGTCCGCAGCGGCCGGGAGCTGACGCTGACCATCACCTTCGATGAAAAGCCCCACGACACCACCGTGGAAACCACCCCTCAGGAGGATTCCTCCATGCCCAGTGAAGGAGACTATGGCGACTGGTACGAATACTTCCGCCGTTTCTTTGGCGGCTGATAATTGAGCTGAGCAGCAAATTGCCCCGGACATCCTTGGATGTCCGGGGCGTGCTGTTTTTTATGGGATTACTTGCCCAGCAGCGCGGTGATGTCCGCGTCAGCCAGTGTGAAATTGGCTTCGCCGCCGGAGAGGGTCAGGCGGTAGACGTCCGAAGACGCACCCTTGGCGATGACCTCGGCCAGAGAGAAGCTGACGGAGATGGTGCCGTTGGTAAAGGTGATGGTATCGATGCCCCGGCTTTGCAGGGTTTGCAGCCCGGAGATCGCGCCCTCCAGAATGGCAATGTCGGCCTGAGCGGTGAGCAGCAGAACGCCGTCCTCCTGCTTCGTCTCCACGGGGAGCGCCTTGCCAGTTTCGTCAATGACGCGATAGAGCGCCGCTTTCACCGGCTGGGGTTCTTCTTCAACAGCAACGGGGTCGGGCGCGGGCTTCGGGAAGCTGCTGCGGGGCTTGGGCTGGGGGATGTCAAAGGTCGTTCCGGCGGGGAGACGTTCGATGCTGCCAGTCAGACCGGAGGTATTTACATCTCTTTCTTCACCGCGGACAGGCTGACCATTCCTATAAATACCACCCGCGCCGATGGCTGCACCGTCACCGATTTCTCCGTCACTCGCCCCGCCGGCTGCTTTCACGTTCGCATTGCCGGAAATGGAAATGTTGCTCCCGTCCCCGCTGTCACCGCCGCCGATTCCTGCGCCGTTTGCGCCGCCTTTGGCGATTACTTCGGCATCGATGATGGTGATGTTTTCGCCTTTGGACAGGTAGCTTCCGCCGATACCGGCAGCATAATTGCCGCCGACCGCCATGACGCTTCCGCCTGTGATTTTGATATTGCTGCCGATTCCGGGGTCAGGAGTCTGATTACCGCCGCCGCCAATACCTGCACCGCCTACATCTCTGGAGGATTCGGTCTTTCCTACGGCCGTAATATTTCCGCCGGTAATGGTGATGTCGGTGCCGTTGCCGCGCCAGCCGCCGCCAATACCGGCAGCACCGTGGTTGCCGGTGGCAAAAATATCGCCGCCGGTAATGGTGATGTTTTCGGCACCTGTGTTTTCACCGCCGCCGATGCCTGCACCGCTGCTGCCGCCGGTGGCTACCAGCTGGCCGGAGCCGGATTCAGAGCCGATGGTCAGATTGCCGCCGTTGCCCTTTTCCACACCGGCGTGTGTGTTTCCGCTTTGCAGGGTGTTGTCCAGTTCAACGTTCAGGTTGACGTTGCCGGCACCCTCGGTTCTCACCGCCGCGTCGCCTGCGCCCTTCGACCCTGCGCCGCCGGTGGTGTCGATGTTGGTGTCCTCCAGGGTGACGTTGGCCGTCGCCCCTGTGTCCGCCCTGATGGTGACATTGTTGGTGGTGGAAGCGGAAGAATCCCGGTTCCGGATGACGGGGGCGGAATCCTCTTTGGTCACGCCGCCCTGGCTGACGTTCTGGCCGCTATCGGTGGCGGAGACGGTGATGCTGCCGTCCTCCAAGTACCAGGTATCCGCCATCGCGACGGTGGGCAGAAAGACCGCAATCAGTGCCAGAGAGACGAGCCGGGTCAAAAGCTTTCGGATGTTCATAGCGTTGCCTCCTTACAGTGGGAAGGTTTCATGGTGTACAAACCAATCATAACATGGATTGGAAGAAAATGCAAGGGGATAAACGGATTTATTTCGGAAGCATCTGCCGGTTTCCCTGTTGCAAAGGGTTCCCATTTGTGATAAGATAGCTGTAACTATATGCTGGAGGGGAACCATGGACGACGCGACTTTGAGAAATCAGATCGGCTCCAATATTGCCGCGTACCGCAAGCAGGCGGGACTGACCCAGGCGGGACTGGCGGAAAAACTGAATTATTCCGACAAGGCCGTCTCCAAATGGGAGCGGGGAGAATCCGTGCCGGATGTGATGACGCTGGTGCAGCTGGCAGAGCTGTTCCAGATACCGGTGGGGGAACTGCTGGCCGACCCCAACGCCCTGCCGGGAAACCCCGGCACGCTGGAGCGGGCCATGACGCAGGTGTCCGAAAAGGCGCTCAAGCGCAGGGCCAACAAGAATGTGATATTAGCGCTGTCGTCCACGCTGGTGTGGTTCATTGCGCTGCTGATATTCGTCATCATGTCCTCGTTCAGGGCCGTGGAGCGCTACAGCTGGCTTGCCTTTTTCTACGCCGTACCCATCAACGCCATCGTGATGCTGAGCCTGCTGTCGGCGTGGCACGATTTCCGGAAAAACCGGCTGCTGATCTCCGCCATCGTGTGGGGATTCCTGATCGCCATTCATGTTTCCGGACTACTGATCTTCCGGTATAATTTCTGGAAAATTTACCTTCTGGGCATTCCGGGGCAGATCGCCATTTTCCTGTGGTTCCGGATGTTCCACCCGGTGAGCGAGAAAGCGGAGGGTACGGACAATGGATAAGACGGAACTGCGCCGCCGGATTCGGGAGAAAAAACGGGCGATGACAGCGGAAGAGATCGAGCGGCGGAGCCGGGAGCTAGGCCGCAAGTTTGCCGCGACGGAAGCCTACCGCAAGGCCAAAACCATTTACGGCTACATGCCCTACAACCAGGAGGTGCGCACCGTCCCCATGCTGGAACAGGCGCTCCGGGACGGAAAAAAAGTGGCCGTGCCCAAGTGTTACGGCGACGAAATGAAGTTTATTTACTTGGACGACCTGACCAAAGTGGCGAAGGGCTACGCCGGGATTCCGGAACCCATCGCGGACGAGCCGGTCGCCCATGACGAGACGGCGCTGGTGCTGATGCCCGGGCTGGCCTTCGACCCCCAGGGACACCGCATCGGCTACGGTGGCGGTTTTTACGACAAGTTCCTGTCCCGGGAGCCGAACCATCCCACGCTGGCGCTGTGCTACGATTTTCAGGTGCTGCCCCATCTGGACACCGAGGAACATGACATCCCCGTGGACACGGTGCTCTGGGCGTAGACGCATATATACAAGGAGAGAAAGATATGCAGTTTGTCATTGTTTTGCTGATCGCAGCCGCCGTGTTCGGTGTGTGCTATCTGGTGGATAAGGGCTTTTCCAGGGCGTTCCGGGGCAAGGCGCAGCACCGTTCCGGCATGGCCGTCCGGGCGAACAAGCGCTTCGGCGTGTTCGGCGTGGTGCTGACGGTGCTGGGCGTCATGGCGTTCTGCATTGGCATCGGCGACGGGCCGGTGCTGATCGTGGGCGGCCTGATCGTGTTTGCCATGGGCGTTTTTTTGGCGGTGTACTACCTGAGCTTCGGCATTTTTTACGACGGGGAAAGCTTCCTAATGTCCCGGTTCGGGAAGAAGGACGCCGTGCACCGCTATGAGGAGATCGTAGGGCAGAAGCTGTACGTGGTGCAGGGCGGCAGCATCGTGGCGGAGCTGTACCTGAAGGACGGCTCCACTGTCAGTCTGCAATCCACCATGGACGGCGTGTATCCCTTTCTGGACACCGCCTTTGCCGGTTGGTGCCTCCAGACGGGGCGCGACCCTGAGAGCTGCGACTTCCACGACCCCAGCAAGAGCCTGTGGTTCCCGCCGGTGGAGGAAAGCTGATGGCGCACATTCCCAGCGGAACGACACAGGAGCTGGAGTTGGTCACCTTCCGGCAGGCGCTGGAAGCCGCCGACACCCCCAGCGACGAATACGATATCAAAAAGTGGATCTACGCTCCCAATTTTTACTCGGAATACCGTTACATATTGGGGACGCGGGGGAAAAAGCCGCTGATCTGCATTGGCATCAACCCCTCCACGGCCAGACCCGACGCGCTGGACAACACCTTAAAATCCGTGGAGCGGATTGCCCTGGGGAACGGGTTTGACAGCTTCATCATGTTCAACGTCTACGCTCAGCGGGCGACCTCTCCCGACGATATGGAAAAGGTCTGCAACCCGCTGCTCCACGCGGAAAACCTGAAAGCGTTCCGGTATGTGCTGTCTCTTTCAGAGCATCCGGTGGTGTGGGCGGCATGGGGCGCGATTATTGAAAAGCGGAAGTACCTGCCCGACTGTCTGCGGGATATGCTGCTGGCAGGGGAGGAGTACGGGGCCGAGTGGTGCTGCGCCGGGGCCATTTCCCGGAAGGGACACCCCCATCATCCGCTGTATCTGCGGAAGGATGAGAAGCTTAGGCCTTTCGACGTGAAAGCGTACCTGGAACAGTTATAGAAAAATTAAGGGTCGGTGGCTTCACCGACCCTTGTGCAGCATTTGGAATACGGAGGATTTCTTATGAAATTGCTGATTGCGTCCGACATTCACGGCAGCGCCTTCTGGTGCCGCTGCCTGTGCGACCTGATCGAGATGGAACGTCCGGACAGGCTGATCCTGCTGGGAGACTTGCTGTACCACGGCCCCCGGAACGACCTGCCCCGGGACTACGCGCCGAAGCAGGTGATCCCCATGCTGAGCCGGTACCGGGATATTATCATCGCGGTTCGGGGCAACTGTGAGGCGGAGGTTGACCAGATGGTTCTGCCTTTTCCCTGCATGGCGGAGTTTTCTCAGCTGCTTCTGGACGGGAAAACCTTCTATCTGACCCATGGACATCACCACAACCCGGATGATCTTCCGCCCCTGCCGGAGGGCAGCGTGTTCCTGTCTGGGCACACCCATGTGAAGATGGACGAAGTGCGCTCCGGCGTCCGCTGCATGAACCCCGGCAGTGTCTCCATCCCCAAGGACGGGAGCCACAGCTGTCTGATTTATGAAAACGGAGAATTTTCTTTTCGGATTTTGGAGGAATGACCATGGATTCGACAGAATGCGAGACCTGCTGGTATTATGATTATGATGAGGAGTACGACGAATACTACTGCATGATGGATTTGGACGAGGACGAGGTTTACCGCATCGCCAATTCCCCCTCCCGGCACTGCCCCTTTTACCGGCAGGGCGACGATTACACCCTTGCAAGGAGACAATAGATGAAACGATGGTATCCCGCGCTGATCCTGCTGTGCCTGCTGCTGGCGGGCTGTTCCGGGAAGGGGGAGGAAACGACGTTCCCCACCCAGACGGAGGCCGTTCCCGTGGAAGCAGCGCCGCCTGCCGGGCTGCATGACCCGGATGACCCGGTGGAAGTGCGTTACGGCGACGCCCTGCGGGCGTATCCGCTGAGCGCCCCCAATGTGGCCGGAATGAAGGCCATGGGCAGTGACCTGCTGGTGTTCTCCGACACCGAGGTCAGCACCCGCATCACCCGGCTTTCCGGGGAGGAACTGTACATAGCGGCCACCGCCCGGCTGGATTTTGGCCTTACTCCGGATAACCCGTCCCTACAGGTCACGGAAAGCGGCCTGAGCTATTTTGACCCGGTGAACCGGCAGACGGTGGTGCTGGATGCTTCTCTGCGGGAGATCACCCACATTCCCGTGCCGGAGGACTTGGAGGGAACGCCCCTGCTGTCCCGCGACCGGGAGACCTTGTACTACTGCACAAAAGCGGGCGTCCGCGCATGGAATCTGGAAACGGGCATCCGCCGGATCATCAAGGAAGCCGGGTTCGCCCAACAGAGCGTGACGGGGCTGCACCTGAACGACACCGTCCTGCAATGCCGCGTGGCGGACAACGAGGGCAATGCCAGCACGCTGCTGCTTTCCACGGAAAGCGGGCGGATATTATATGAAGGGGCGCAGGAGCTGACGATGCGCTCCCGGGGCGACAGCTATTTTATCTCCTTCCCCACAGGCTGCACCCGGGCGCTGCTGTTCGGGCAGGCGGGGGAGGAAGCCCCTCTGGCGCTGACCCCGGCGGAGCTGAGCGGGGAGGACTTTCTTCTGGAGACCTTCGCCGACGCGGTGACGGCCAGCGTTGCGTCGGATACGGAGATCAAGCTGGACTATTACGATCTGGAAACCGGACGCCGCCGCAGTTCCGTGACCCTTCCGTTCTTCGGCCTGCCCCTGACGGTGGAGGAGTCCGCCGACGGCTGGGTCTATTTCCTGCTTTACAACAACGACGGTCGGCCGGTCATTTACCGCTGGGACACAGCCGCGCTGGAATTCGCCGTTTCCGACACGGAGGTCTACACCGGCCCCTATTATTCCAACCAGGAGCCGGACTATCACGGGCTGGTGTGGTGCGAGTATTACGCGAGAACCATCGGCGATACCTACGGCGTTGAGGTGCTATTGTGGGAGGACGCCAATCTGGTGCAGCCATGGGACTACAATTTTGAAACGGAATATCTGGTGCCGGTTTTCAAACGGGAGCTGGACTGGCTGAACGAGCGCCTTGCCAATTTCCCGGAGGGGATGCTGGAAGCTGCAATTTCCCATTTTTCCTCTCTGAAGATCTGTCTGGTGCGGGAGATCATCGGCAGCGCCGAATCCGGCAGTGTGAGCAGGGCGAACGGCATCCAGTTTATGAACGGGACGGACGCCTACATCGTGCTGGCGGCGGGGGATACCTCGGAAAAAGCGCTGTACCACGAGCTTTACCATGTGATGGAGACCCACATCTTAGGCAACAGCATCGCCCTCGACCAGTGGGCAAAGCTGAATCCCGTAGGATTTGAGTACGACTACGATTACCTTGCCAACGCTCAGCGGGACGGCAGCGAATTTTTGCAGCCGGACACCCGCAGCTTTGTGGACACCTACTCCATGAGCTATCCCAAGGAAGACCGGGCGCGGATCTTTGAGTATGCCATGACGGCGGGAAACGAGCCGCTATTTGCGGCTTCGCCCCTGCAATACAAGCTGAAAATGCTGTGTCAGGGGATACGGGAGGCTTTCGGCCTGAAAAAATCCCCGGAAAACTTTCTATGGGAGCAGTATCTGAACCAACCTATGGCGTATACGGGAAAATAACAAAAGCGCTGTCATTCAGAACCATCGGTTCCAAGTGACAGCGCTTTTTCATTATGGATTTGCCGCTATGTAGTTGATTCTGACGGTAAACGATCAGTCCTCGGGGAACAGCTTTTCCCGGCAGTAGCGGATGATGGCCTTTCGAGTGATGAGGCCGATGAACGCGTCCTTGTCGTCTACTACAGGAACAAAGTTCTGATTGGATGCCCGCTCCACCAGCTCGTGCATGGAGGTGGTGACCCGGACGGGGACGTTATCCTTCCGGCGGGCGATCTCCATGACCCGGCGGGCTTCGGCCTGACGCATATCCATGTAGCACATGTTCTTCATGGCCCACAGAAGGTCGCCCTCTGTCAATGTTCCCCGGTATTCGCCCCGGTGGTTGAGAATGGGAATCGCGGCGTAGCCTGCGGATTCCATCTTTTCCAGTGCCTGCCGGATGGTATAATCATCGTACAAATATGCACACATCGCCTTTGGTGTCAGAAAAAACAGAATGTTATTCATGGGGTTCTCCTTTTCGGCGCGGCTGATTGGGAGGATGCCTTACTGCCGCCTTATACATTATAGCATAAACGAAACGGAAAAGTATGAAATTTTCTTGTTAATTTGCAATCAGCCATCCAAAAAATCACGATTGTTTTTGTGCGGAATGACGGTTCTATTTTCCAAAGTGAAAATCAGAAAAATCGAAGGTCGCGAAATAGTCCTCCGGCGTCTCGGCGCGGCGGATGAGCTGGAAGCTGCCGTCCTCTTTCAGCAAAACCTCCGCGGAACGGAGCTTGCCATTATAATTGTAGCCCATGGAGAAGCCGTGAGCACCGGTGTCGTGAATGGCTACAATGTCGCCGATCTGGATTTCCGGCAGACTCCGCTCGATGGCGAATTTGTCGTTGTTTTCGCACAGACCGCCGGTGACGTCATAGACGTGATCGAGAATGGCGTCCTCCTTGCCCAGCACGGTGATGTGGTGGTAAGCGCCGTACATGGCCGGGCGCATCAGGTTGGCGGCGCAGGCGTCCAGACCCACGTATTCCCGGTAGATGTGCTTTTCATGAATGACGGTGGAGATCAGGTGACCGTAGGGCGCCAGCATGAACCGGCCAAGCTCGGTGAAAATGGCGACGTCACCCATGTCGTTGGGGGTCAGGATCTCCTCATATTTCACCCGCACGCCCTCACCGATGACGCCGATGTCGCATCTGGGCTGCTCGGGGCGGTAGTCCACGCCCACGCCGCCGGACAGGTCGATGAAGGAAATGTGGGCGCCGGTGGCGTTGCGCAGCCGCACCGCCAGACGGAACAGCTGCCCGGCCAGAGCGGGGTAGTATTCATTGGTGGTTGTGTTGGAGGCAAGGAAGGCATGAACGCCGAAGTGCTTCGTGCCCAGCTTCATCAGCCGGGTGATGGCCCCTGCCATCTGGTCTTCGGTCATGCCGTATTTGGCGTCCCGGGGCATGTCCATGATGGTGTTGCCAAGAGAGAAGGAACCGCCCGGGTTATACCGCAGACACACCGTCTCGGGGACCGGCCCCATGGATGCCAGAAAATCCACATAGGTGGCATCGTCCAGATTGATGTACACGCCCATATCCCGCGCCTTGCGCATATCCAGTTCCGGGGTGACGTTGGAGGAAAAGACCACGTCGTGTCCCGTGATGCCCACGGCCTCGGACAGCAGCAGCTCGGTATAGGTGGCGCAGTCGCAGCCGCAGCCCTCCTCGTGGAGAATTTTCAGCAGGAAGGGGTTGGGGGTGGCCTTGACGGCAAAAAACTCCTTGAAGCCGGGATTCCATGAGAACGCCGCCTTCAGCGCCCGGGCGTTGGCGCGGATGCCGGCCTCATCGTAAACATGAAACGGGGTAGGGATCTGCTCGCGGATCTCCTTCGCTTTTTCCAGAGTCAAAAAAGGTATCTTTTTCATAGCTCGAACCCTCTCTATTCTATGCAAAAAACGGCGTACTTTACGCCGTGACTAGGAGAATTGTATTGTATGGAAGGACATTTGTCAACCCCGTATCCACTTCTCACCCCGGTAGAAACCGAATTTCTCCGCCGGGGAGAGAACTCGACAAAATGGCGGTTTCCTTTTTGTGAAAAATGTGCTATACTCCCTCCATCTTCACAAAGAAAGGAAACCAAAATGAAACGAACGAAATTGTCCGACCGCCAACTCCCGGATTACAGCCGGGGCGAAGAGATCATGAACATGGTCACCCACATCGTCGGCGGCGCTGTAGGCGTCGTGGCGCTGACACTGTGCGTCATTTTTGCCGCTCTCCACGCCAATCCCTGGGGCGTCGTCACCTCCGCCATTTACGGCAGCGCCATGGTCACCATGTTCACCATTTCCAGCGTCTACCACGGTCTGAAGCCAACGCTTGGCAAAAAGGTGATGCAGGTACTTGACCACTGCACCATTTATTTCCTCATCGCGGGAACCTACACCGTGATTTTGCTGTCCGCCATCCGTCCGGAGAATCCCGTCCTTGCGTGGGTGCTGTTCGGCTTTGAGTGGGGCATGGTAGCGCTGGCCACGACCCTGACGGCCATTGACCTGAAGAAATACCGGGTTTTTTCCATGATCTGCTATATCGGCATGGGCTGGGCGATCATCTTCTTTGCGAAGCAGGCAATGCAGGCGCTGACCTTCCCGGGCTTTCTGCTTCTGCTGCTGGGCGGCATTGCCTACACGGTCGGCTCCATTCTGTACGGATTGGGCAAGCGCAAAAAGTGGATGCACTCCGTATTTCACATTTTCGTTGATTTGGGGGCACTGCTCCAGTTCTTCTGCGTGCTGTTTTATGCAATCTGACGAAAAAAATCAGGGTTACGCCACTCCCCGGAAGGAAAAAACCGCCATAAATTTGGTTAATGCTACGAAAATCTTTTTTCGCTATACTAGGGGTTGATTTGTTCACGGTTTAGACATATAATGATACTCGCCAGGCGGTGATACGCCACCGCAGGGTAACTTAACTAAGGAGGGAACCTATGCTTACTTTCATTCTCTGCATTGCAGCTCTGGTCGTCGGCTACATCTTCTACGGCAAGCGCGTAGACAAGATCTTTGGCTCTGACGACCGGGAGACGCCTGCCATCGCGCTCAACGACGGCGTTGACTTCGTCCCGATGAAAGGTTGGAAGATCTTCCTGGTTCAGCTGCTGAACATCGCTGGTCTCGGCCCCATCTTCGGCGCTCTGAACGGTGCTCTGTTTGGACCTGTCGTCTATCTGTGGATCGTCTTCGGTACCATCTTCGCCGGCGGCGTCCACGACTATATGTGCGGTATGCTGTCCATGCGGCACAAGGGCGCCAGCATTTCCGAGATTACCGGTACTTATCTGGGCAAGGTCATGCTGCAGGTCATGCGCGTGTTCTCCGTCATCCTGCTGGTCATGGTCGGCGTCGTGTTCTCCAAGGGTCCCGCCGGTCTGCTGGCTCTGCTGACCCCCGAGAAGCTGGACGCTACCTTCTGGCTGTGGGTCATCATCATCTACTACTTCATCGCTACCTTCGTTCCCATCGACAAGGTCATCGGCAAGATTTACCCCATCTTCGGTATCTGCCTGATTATCATGGCCGTCGGTGTTGCGGGTGTTCTGCTGTTCGCCCATGAGTATCAGATGCCCGAGCTGTGGAACAACTTCTATAACCAGCATCCTCAGAACATCCACATCTGGCCGTTCATGTTCGTCACCGTGGCCTGCGGCGCCATCTCCGGCTTCCATGCCACGCAGTCTCCCATGATGGCCCGCTGCTGCACCTCTGAGAAGCAGGGTCACAAGGTGTTCTACGGCGCAATGGTCGCCGAGGGCATCATCGCCATGGTCTGGGCGGCTGCCGGTGTTTCCTTCTACGAGAACACCCAGGCTCTGCTGGAAGCCGGTGCCGGTGTGAACGCTGTTGTTTACGAGATCTGCACCACCACCATGGGCAAGATCGGCGGCGTCCTGGCTATGCTGGGCGTTATCGCCTGCCCCATTACCTCCGGTGATACCGCTTACCGCAGCGCCCGTCTGACGCTGGCCGACTGGTTCAAGATCGACCAGAAGGATTGGAAGAAGCGTCTGCTTCTGACCGTCCCCCTGCTGGGCGTCGGTGCCATCATCTGCCAGATCGACTACTCCGTGGTATGGCGTTACTTCTCCTGGTCCAACCAGACTCTGGCCATGATCGCTCTGTGGGCGGCTGCCATGTATCTGGCGCAGAACAAGCGCAACTACTGGATCTGCGCGGTTCCTGCCACCTTCATGACCGGCGTTTCCATCACCTACTTCTTCGCGGCCGGCGAGTGCCTCGGCCTGCTGTGGAAGCCTATGGGAATTGCCGAGAGCGTGTACTATCCCATCGCCGTTGTCGCCGGTGTTATCGCCGCGGTCGGCTTCCTGGCGCTGTTCCTGAAGAAGAGCGCAAAGTACAAGACCAGCACTCTGGCACAGTAATATATTCTCTTATGGCCTCCCGCTTTACGGCGGGAGGCCATTTTTGGATTGCCGTCTGCTGCCCGCACGCCTCTGCGGACGGCCTGCGAAGGATTCGCGGGATAAAATGGTGTTAACCATTCTATCGAGAAATAATGACAGACCCTGATAGGAACCCCGTATGACATGCAGAAACGGCGCCATCCGGCGCCGTTTCTGTTTGCAGCATTAGGTCAATATTTCCGGGACAGGAGAGCCTCGGCTTCCTCACGGGTGATCTCCCCGGCATTGCACCGCGCCATGATCTGCACGTCCTTGTCGTTGAGCTTGTAACCCAGATAGAAGAACGTGGAAATAATCATGCCAATGACAGGCACCAGGGCGTACACAATCCACAGTCCTTCCAGCGCCCCCGCGCTCTGCTGGATGTTCAGCGCTTTCAGCGCCTCAAAGCTCTCTGCCTCCACGGAAATCCAGTGGAAGCAGCCCAGCAGCGCCAAAGCCAGCGAGGACGAGACCGCAGCGGTGATCTTCACAGAGAAGGTCTGGATGGCAAAGGTGATGCCCTTGGCGCTGATGCCGGATTTGTACTGGCCGTACTCGGCGCAGTCCGGGGTGAACATGAAGGCGAGAATGCCCACGATGCTCATGGGAATGGTGCGGACGCAGGTCAGCGTCAGGAACAGCGCCCGGTTCTCGTAGCCAACGAAGAAAATCACCAGCCCTAAGATGATGTTGACGATGTTGCACCAGAAAAGCGTTTTAAATTTATCCAGCTTTTTCAGAATGGTGGGCATGAGCATGGCGGCGAAAACACCCGGCACCATGTTCAGCAGATTCAGGACGATGGAGTAAAGGGAATTGCCGAAAAGGTAGAAGGAGACGAACAGCGTCACGGCGGCGGAGGTTTTCAGCGCGTCGGTGGCGCAGTAGCCGCCGTAGTAGGTCAGCAGGTATTTGTTCTTCCCCAGATAGGAGAACATCTGCCGGGGAGAGAAGTTTTCGTCTTCCTCTTCGGGCTTATAGTTGCGCTCCTTGCAGTTGAGGGACAACGGCACCATGGTCAGGGCGCTGAAAATGGACAGTGTGGCAATGGCCAGACTGGCGCTCATGCCCACATTTTCGCTGATGAGGATGGGCAGCACAACGCCGTAGATCAGCACGCCCGCCCCGGAGAACACCCGGTTGACGGAGAGCAGGGTGTTGCGCTCCGGCAGATTGTCGGTCATGGTGTTCAGCATGGCGTAGGCGGGAATGTCCGTCAGGGTGTACACAGTGTCCCACAGCACGTAGGCCACGCCGAACCAGACAAGTTTCCCAGTCTCCCCCAGCGCCGAGGGAATGGAGAACAGGATGATGGTCACAATGGGGATCAGTGCGGTGGAAATGCGCAGCCAGGGCAGACTTTTCTGCCCGTTTTTGAATTTCACCTTGTCGAAGATGAAGCCGAAAATGGGGTCATTCACGGCGTCCCAGATCTTGACGATCAGCAACACGATAGCGACCTTGGCAAGGTTCACGCCCTGCATGGCAAGGTAAGTGGAAATAAAAGCCGCCGTGATGTTATAGTAAATGTTCTGTCCGATGAAGTATGTCCAGTAGCTCAAGCGCTCCTTGAAGGTGGTCATATACCCCGGATGTTTGTCTGCCATGGCGATCCGCCCCTCTCTTTACAATGAATGTATTCTACCATTGCGGAAAATGGAAGTCAATCGACGGAGAAATCTTTGACATTTTGAACGGAATTTGGTAGTATAGGAAGGAAAAAAGCGCCCCGTTTTTTGGCAGATTGTCATGGGGTGGAGGATAAGGAAAGGAACGCTATGGCCAACGTCATTGAAATAACGGATTTCTCCGCGCCGGAGCTGGACGTGTATGCCCGGCTGACGGAGGCGCAGCTGCTCAACCGGTTTGAACCGGCCAAGGGGATGTTCATTGCGGAAAGCCCCAAGGTCATCCACCGGGCTTTGGACGGCGGATACGAGCCGGTGTCGCTGCTCATGGAACGCAAGGACATTACGGGAGCGGCACGGGAGGTCATCGCCCGCTGCCCCGAGGTTCCCGTGTACACTGCGGACGAAGAATTGCTGTGCAATCTCACCGGCTACCACCTGACCCGGGGCGTGCTGTGCGCCATGCGCCGCCCGAGGCTTCCCAACCTGGAGGATATCTGCGCCGGGGCGGCACGGATTGTGGTTCTGGAAAACGTCCAGAACCCCACCAACGTGGGCGCGATCTTCCGTTCCGCCGCCGCGCTGGGCATGGACGCCGTGCTGCTGACTCCCGGATGCAGTGACCCGCTGTACCGCCGCAGCGCGCGGGTCAGCATGGGGACGGTGTTTCAGATTCCATGGACGTTCACGGGGGACTGGCCGAGGGAGGGAATGGAGCAGCTGAACCGTCTGGGCTTCAGAACCGCAGCCATGGCGCTGAGCGACGATTCCGTCTCCATTGACGACCGCCGTCTCATGGCGGAGGAAAAGCTGGCGGTGATTCTGGGCAGCGAGGGCGACGGCTTGACAGAGACGACCATTGCCCGGTGCGACTACACCGTAAAGATCCCCATGTACCACGGCGTGGATTCTCTGAACGTAGCGGCTGCCAGCGCCGTGGCATTCTGGCAGCTGAGAAAGGAAAAATGACTATGGAACTGGTAAACGGACGTCCCGCGGACTGCGCCGGACGTCTTGAGAAGGAAATCCGCTGCTACGATCTGCTGGACAGTCTGGGAATCGACTATCGGCGCATCGATCACGAGGCGGCTATGACCATGGAAGCCTGCGAGGAGATCGACCGGGTGCTGGACGCGGTGATCTGCAAGAATCTGCTGCTGTGCAACCGGCAGTGTACGGAGTTTTATCTGCTGATGCTGCCCGGGGACAAGCATTTCAAAACCAGCGTCCTCTCCAAGGAGATCGGCTCCTCCCGCCTGAGTTTTGCCGCGCCGGAGTATATGGAGAAGTTTCTGGACATCACCCCCGGCTCCGTCAGCGTTCTGGGGCTGATGAACGATGGGGAGAACCATGTGCAGCTTCTCATGGACGAGGACGTGCTGAAAGGGGAGTACATCGGCTGTCATCCCTGCATCAACACCTCCAGCCTGCGTCTTCGGACGGCTGACCTGATGGAGAAAATTCTGCCTGCCGTCCATCATGAACCCCGAATTGTCACACTGCCACAGGAATAAAACAGCCTAAAGCGCCCCGGCGGGGCGCTTTTTTCGCCCCCAAAACCTGCCTATAAAAATAGTAGGAAAAAGACTTGACAAACGGAGCAACATCGTGTATGATATAGCTAGTTAGCAGAGGCTAACCAAAAAGCGAACAAAAAAGATGATCTTATCATTATGAATACGGGAGGTTCGAGCTATGGAAATTGCCACGATTCTGTCCGGCGCCGGTGCCGTTGCGGCTGTCACCGTAACGTCCGTGGGCGTCATTTCCATCCGGAAAAGCCTGCGCCGAATCGCCCGGGGCAGGGAGGACGGCCATGTCTGAGGAACAGGTGGTTCGCAACTGCGCCCCCACATTGGCAGGGCTAAAAACCGGCAACCTGTTTGCCTGCCCCTATGAAAGCCGGGAAGATCTGCTGGATTTTCTGCGGAGTCTGAACCGGCGGCTTGGAAAAAAGGGCGTCCGGGCAGTTCCCCTGCGAATCCGGCAGGACAAGGCACTGATTTATCTCTACCGGCCGGCAAGGCTGGAAAAAGACCTCTCCTGCGCGTCCTGTGAAGCGCTTCTCAGTGCGTGCGGCTACAACTGCCGGGGCGGGAGCCGCTGCCTGACAAGGCTTGCCCGGAAATTAAAGCAGCAGGAGGATTTTCCTCACGAGATCGGCCTGTTTTTAAGCTATCCGCCGGAGGACGTGAAGGGCTTTTTGGAGCACAGACCCTGCAAGTGCGTGGGCTGCTGGAAGGTTTATGAAAACGAGGAAGCAGCCCGGAAGACCTTTGCCAAGTACAAAGCCTGCACGAGGGTTTACTGCCGCCAGCTTGCCAGCGGGATCGACATCGAACGGCTCACCGTAGCCGGATGAAATAGGATTTAAGAAAGGATTTTTGAAAATGAAAATTGCAGTTGTTTATTGGAGCAGCACCGGAAATACCGAAGCCATGGCGCAGGCCGTCGTGGAAGGCGCAAAGCACGCTGGCGCGGAAGCGGAGCTGTTTACCGCCGCCGAGTTCGACGGAGCAAAGATGGACGAATTTGACGCGGTCGCTTTCGGCTGCCCCGCCATGGGCGCGGAGGAACTGGAAGACGGCGAATTCGCCCCCATGTTCGAGACCTGCGAGAGTAAGCTCTCCGGCAAGAAGATCGCCCTGTTCGGCTCCTACGGCTGGGGCGACGGCGAGTGGATGCGCACCTGGGAAGAGAACTGCCGGGACAAGGGTGCGAACCTGGTCTGTGACAGCGTGATCTGTCAGGAGACCCCCGATGACGAAGCGCTGAGTGCCTGCCGCAGTCTGGGCGAAGCGCTGGCCTGATATAACCTTACTGTACAAACGGATGCCAAATCGCAAGAATACCTCCTAATCCGATTTCCTCAATCTGTATTGCACACACATTCTTCAAACTGTACCGCGATTAGGCAGCCGACAGATAATCCCCCCCAAGGCCTATCGAAAGCTGTCAGAACGTGCAGGCGCGCGTTTGCCTTCCAAATCTCCCTTGGAATACGATCCGGCATTCCCGTGAGAAATGGCTTACCAAGGGCAAACAGCCGCAGCCGAACCGTTCTGCCAGCTTTCGGATACGGCCGGTAACGGCACAGCCGTAAAAAAGCACGCCGAAGGCGGGGCTGGAAAATGAAAAGAGAGGCATTCTTTGCGGAATGCCTCTCTTTTGCTATGAAAGCGCCCCCCAAAAGGGCGCAAAACAGCCCCCACCGTTTGATATGTTTCCCCCCAATACTGTACCCCCAGTATTGGGGGGATATATATTAATGTGGTTACAGGGGGAAGAAACGACAGGAAGCTTGTAGAAGTTGCAAACTGTCCTTCTTGTGCCGTCCCTTTAAGGTTATATTAACTTTTCAAAAAATCCTTGACTTTTCTGTCTACAGGTAGTAGAGTATAATTGTCTACTGACAGTAGAGCAAAGGAGGCAACTCATATGGCGGAATATAAGCTGGGTGAGATCGAGACCATTTTTGCGGATATTATCTGGGATAATGAGCCTGTCACTTCTCGCCGCTTGACGGAACTGGCGGAGGAACGCCTGAACTGGAAACGAACCACGACATACACGATTCTGAAACGGCTTTGTGATCGGGAGCTGTTCCGGAATAAGGATGGCAAGGTAACATCTCTGGTCAGCCGGGAGGAATTCTATGCACGTCAGAGTGAAATATTTGTGGATGAGACATTTCACGGTTCTTTGCCTGCGTTCTTAGCCGCATTTGGCAGCCGCAAAAAGCTGTCTGACGGCGAAATCGACGAACTGCAAAAGGTCATTGATTCCATGCGGGAGGATTCCCATGCGTAATCTGTTTTCTCAAGTGCTGAATATGAGTATGACGGGCAGCATCGTCATTCTGCTGGTCATGCTGGCCAGACTCATGCTGAAACGATCTCCAAAGATTTTTTCTTATGCACTCTGGTTGGTGGTTTTGTTCCGGCTTCTGTGCCCGGTGGCATTTACAGCACCCGTTTCCGTTCTGAATGCGTTGGAACCGGAAATTCGGGAGACATCAGGCGCAGCCAGCGTGGTTTATTTTCTTCCTGCCGAAACCAATCGGAATCCTGATTTCACTTTCGTTCCGGCTGAAAATCAGTCAGGGTCGGAACTTGCGCAGGCAGGGGAGTCAGAGCATGCCGGATTGGATATTATGGCAATCGTTCCTTATGTCTGGATCGCCGGAACCGGCAGCATGATTCTTTACAGCATCGTGCAGTATATCCGTCTGAGACGGAAACTGGTGGGCGCTGTGGCTTACACAGGAAACGTTTATCGTGCCGATTATATTGACACGCCATTTGTTATGGGCATCCTCGCCCCCAAAATCTATTTGCCCTCCAATATCCCAACACGAGAACAAAAGTATATCATTGCCCATGAGCGGCATCATATCCGCCGCTGTGACCATATCATCAAGCTGCTGGCATATTGTGCCCTGTGCATCCACTGGTTTAATCCTCTGGCGTGGGCCGCATTCATTCTGGCGGGCAAAGATATGGAGATGAGCTGTGATGAGGCGGTGATCCGGGAAATGGGGCCTCAAATCAGGGCGGACTATTCCGCTTCATTGCTGAGGCTTGCAACGCATAAAAAGATGATTGCCGGGATGCCCCTGGCCTTTGGCAAGGGAAATACGAAAGGTCGCATTATGAATATGGCAAAATGGAAGAAACCCAAATTATGGGTAAGTATGATTTGTGTATTGCTGTGCGCCGCTGTTTTAGTAGCCTGCGCAGTCAACCCCCAAAAGTCAGACACCATCGACGATACCCCTACCGACGGTTCTGCTGTCATTACAGATACGAAACTGGTTCAGTATGGCACCCTCAAACTGCTACTCCCTTCCGGTTTTTCTTTCAGGGAGCAGGATGGCAACGTTGTGCTGACAAGGGATTCTGTAGATGTTGGCGGCATTACCAGTTGGGATTATCCAGAATTTCAACTTTCTGATATCATTGCATTGAAAGAGGAAGAGTCTGGTGCTCCTATTGGATATACGTCCGGCAGTTCTATATACGGAGATGTGGAATGTGAAATCTTCTGGGACGGCAATCCGGATGCACTCTGTGAGCAGCATACATTCTTCATCGATGGTGATATTATCTATGATATATGGTATGATGAGAATCAGATTTCCGGTGGCATCGCGGAACGGTTCCTGAAGACTGTTGCTATCAATGCAGATACTGTTGTTGAAGAAAATCCGGATGAACAGGCGGCCTTTGCAAAGTGCCGTGCTGTTTTAGAGGCAGTTCAGAATGGCAGCTGCCATATCGTAGTTGACCAATCTAAAGGCGATCAAAGCCATTGGTCTACCGCCAATTACTATCAGGACAACGGAAACTGGCTGGAGATTGTGGACGTTGACCCGGAGTCGGTAAATATCGTAGATGGCGAGCAATACTCATTAAGAATGGCTTTTATGGCTGCCAATGGTGTCCGCTACAGTAACGAGGGAAAATGGGGCAAAGCCTATACCAATATCGAATGGAGAGCAGATGAAATGACCTTCGGTGATAGCGTAAAACCATGGCTTGCCTACTTTCAGTGGAATGATTCTGTTGTTGCCTATATGGATACGCTCGAAGACGAAAGCGGAATCACGGTAATGCTGCGGATCGACCAGCCTTTTGCCGAAGGTGAAAATGAACAGCCCCATTATTTCGTAAATTTCAATTTTGATACGGATGGCGCTTTCAGCAACGTCTATGTGCAGACCAATCTTTTCATGAATTATTCCACTTCAAGAACAGAATCTGTTGTATCGCTTGATTCTGAGTTGATTGAAGCGGAGATTCAGAAGGAATATCAGAAAGCGATCGGATAGCAGTCATACTGAACTCCTTGCCCGAAGGGCAAGGAGTTCATATGAGACTTGTTTTGTGATTTCTTTCCTTATAAATCACAAAACTGGCAGCGCCATTTGGCGATGCCTTCCTGATTAAAATCAAAGATTTTAATCAGGAAATAGTATCAAAATATATCAGGCGCAGCTTCCATACGGAGGCTGCGCCTACGCTAAAGACCCCCTGCCTTCGTTTGCTGAAAGCAGGGGGCCTTTGACAGAATGACAAAAAAGCACGCTGAAAAGCGTGCTTTTTTGTGGCGACCCGGAACGGACTCGAACCGTCGACCTCCAGCGTGACAGGCTGGCGTGCTAACCGACTGCACCACCGGGCCACAGAACAGGAATGATTGTATCAGAAAATATTGGATTTGTAAAGAGAAAATTTCATTATTTGAGGCGGGGTTCCCGGAAACGACCGGTTTCGTTTCCGGGGTTGCTTTCTTTTGATGGGTGTGGTATGATAACGAAAAGTATATTTTCTTGGAATTGTGTCATATTTTGCATAGAGGACGTGTATTATCAATGAGAAAGCTGAGCCGCAGCGCATATGAGGATACCAAGGGACTTGTCCGGGCGGCGGAAACGCTGCTGGAAGTAGTGGTCATGACCCTGCTGTATTACGGCGCGTTCCGCAAGGGATACGAAATCGAACATTTTGTATACAAGGGCAAATATGTGCTGATGGGCGTCTATGCGGCGCTGCTGTACGTCATGTTCCTGAACTCCGACTGCACGCTGTTCGGGCAGCTCCACAGGCTCGATCTGATCATCGGACAGGTCATCTCCCTGTTTGTGGTGAATTTTCTCACGTATTTCCAGCTGTGCCTGATCGCCAATGCCATGATCGCCGTGGGGCCGATGCTGCTGCTGCTTCTGGCGGAAATCGTCGTGGCGGTGGTGCTGATTTATGTGTACACGGAGCTGTATTATAAGCTGTATGCCCCACACGATATGCTGCTGGTGTACGGCAACAAGCGGGGCATCGGGCTGAAGATCAAGATGGACTCCCGCCGGGATAAATATAATGTCAGCAAGCTGATGAGCATTGACGAGGGGTTGGAGGCAGTGTGCCAGGAGACCCGCAGGCATGACGCGGTCATCCTCACGGACATTCCCGCCCAGATCCGCAACGATATCCTGAAATATTGCTACCGCTACCGCATCCGTACCTACGTCGCCCCCAAACTCACGGACATCATGCTCCGGGGGGCGAAGAACAATACGCTGTTCGACACCCCGCTGCTCATGGTGAAGGGCACCGGCCTGACCCCCATGCAGCGCATCATCAAGCGCGCCATGGATTTGGTGCTCTGCGGCATTGCCATGATCCCCGCCGCGCCGGTCATGCTCATTATCGCAGCTGCTATTAAAATCGAGGATGGCGGCCCGGTGTTCTACAAGCAGAAACGGATGACCCGGGGCGGGCGGGAATTTGAGATACTCAAGTTCCGCAGCATGATCGTGGACGCGGAAAAATACGCCGGCGCGGTGCTGGCCTCGGAGGACGACCCCAGAATCACGAAGGTGGGCAAGGTCATCCGTGCCGCCCGTCTGGACGAGCTGCCCCAGCTGATCAACATTTTGAAAGGTGACATGAGCATCGTCGGCCCCCGGCCGGAGAGAAAGTGCCTCGCGGACGAGATTTCCAAGGAAATTCCGGAATTCTGCTACCGTCTGAAGGTGCGGGGCGGCCTGACGGGCTATGCCCAGATCTACGGAAAATACAACACCAGCGCCTACGACAAGCTGCGTCTGGACATGATGTATATTGAAAACTATTCGCCGCTGCTGGACATCCGGCTGATCATCCTGACGCTGCGGATCATTTTCAGCAAGGACAGCACCGAGGGCATTGACGTGGCGATGGAGAACCAACGGCGGGCGGACGAGCTCTGGCGGGAACTGGACGAGGAGAACGAAGAGAAGGAAAAAGGAGGTGCGGAATGAGCAGAGAGCATAAACGCAAACGCAACAGTATCCCAAGAATCGCGTTCGTGGGGCTGACCATTATCATTCAGATCGTCTGGCTGATCGTAATGGCGGTGAAGCTGAACGCCCACTCCGCTTGGATATCCGCGTGCGTCAACCTGTTGAGCATCGTGGTGGTGCTTCGCCTGTACGGCAGACACACTTCTACTGCCATGAAAATGCCGTGGATCATGCTGATTCTGGCGGCTCCGGTGATGGGCCTGAGCCTGTTTCTGCTGTTCGACATTCTGGGCGACCCGGGCAGGGCGGGGAAGCGCATCCGCCGTTTCCGGGAGAAAATGGATGGGAGCCTTCCCCAGGACGGGGCGGTTCTGGCGCGGCTGGAATCGGAAAATCGCGCCGCCGGCAACCAGTTTCACTATCTTTCCGTCCATGAAAACTGGCCTGTGTACGAAAATACCAGTGTCCGCTACCTGGGCGACGGGGCGGAGACGCTGGAAGCCATGAAAGCGGATCTGGAAAAGGCTGAAAAGTTCATTTTCATGGAATATTTCATCGTGGCGGACAATTCAGCCTTTCAGGAAATCCGGGAAATTCTGGTGCACAAGGCGCGTCAGGGGGTCGAGGTGCGGCTGATGTATGATGACATCGGCAGCCTCGGCTTTGTGAATCTGCGCTTTGCCAGAGGGCTGAGCGAGGACGGCATCCGCTGCCGGGTGTTCAATCCCGCTGTGCCGGTGGTCAACCTGTTCCTGAACCACCGGGATCACCGGAAGACCACGGTCATCGACGGCAAGGTGGGCTATGTCGGCGGCTATAACCTTTCGGACGAATACTTTGGCCGCGCCCGGCCCTACGGGGTGTGGAAGGATACCGGTGTCCGGCTGGAGGGCGAGGCAGTCCGGAGCCTGACGGCGTCGTTTTTCGAGCTGTGGAACGTGACGACCAAGGAAGACGAGGATTTTGCGCGGTATCTCAACATCTGCCATAAGGTGAAGTCAGAGGGATTTGTGCAGCCCTTCAACGATAACCCCTTGTCGGAGGAGCGCACGGCGGAAAATGTCTATCTGAATCTGATTGCTCAGGCAGAGAAGACGCTGTATATCACCACGCCGTACCTGATCATCACCGACGAAATGAGCCGTGCGCTGCGCCTTGCGGCCAAACGGGGCGTGGACGTGCGGATCATTACGCCGGGAATTCCGGACAAAAAAGTGGTTTTTGCCATCACCCGCTCCTATTATTCCGGCCTTGCCCGGCAGGGCGTGCGGATTTACGAGTATACGCCGGGCTTCTGCCATGCCAAGCAGTGCCTGTGCGACGGGAAGATCGCCTCCATAGGCAGCTCGAACTTTGACTACCGGAGCCTGTATCACCACTTTGAGAACGATGTTCTGCTCTATGGCTGTGGCGCGATCGACGACATGGCGCGGGATTTTGACGTATTGTTCTCCCAGTGTACCGAGGTCACCCAGCGCTACAGCACCGGCAGCAGAGCGATTCTGCGGATTTGGCAGTGCATTCTTCGGCTGTTTGCGCCGTTGGTCTAAGATAAACGGGAAAAGCAAGATTTTTTGTGGAGCGTATCGGCAAAGATGCGCTCCATTTCTCGTTTCGTGGTACAATCCCTTGGCTCTCCCTCTGGGAGAGCTGTCACCGCAGGTGACTGAGAGGGCATTGCAGCCGCATTTCCCCTCTCCGCTTCGCTCAGCCACCTCTCCCACAGGGAGAGGCAAGGGGTGCCCGCCGTTTCCTGCCAGTCGCCGGAGAAATCGCATATTCTGTGAACGCCATTTTATCTTTTTATGAACTTTAGCACTCAGACCTTGACAGTGCTAAAAATCGTGGTATAGTGTAGGCGTACCAAAAAGAGGGGCGAAAAAAAGGAAGCCCCTCCGCAGGGAACATAGAAGATTTGAATGGAGGAATGACTTATGTTGCCCAGCATTTTTGGAGAGAACCTGTTTGATGATTTCTTTAACGATCCCTTTGGCATGATGAATGTATCGGAGGGACGTAATCCCCTGTATGGCAAGCATGCCAAGAACCTGATGAAGACCGATATCCGTGAGAAGGAAAACAGCTACGAGCTGGCAGTTGATCTCCCCGGCTTTAAGAAAGACGAGATCAGCATTGACCTGAGTAACGGTTACCTGACCATCGAGGCCGCAAAGGGTCTTGATAAGGACGAGGAGGACAAGAAGGGTCGCTACATCCGCCGGGAGCGTTACACCGGTTCCATGAGCCGGAGCTTCTACGTGGGGGATGTGAAGCCCGAAGAGGTGTCCGCCAAGTTTGAGAACGGTATCCTGACGCTGGATGTGCCGAAGGCCGGACAGAAGAAGCTGCCCGAGAACAACCGCATCTGCATCGAATAACCAAAAAACGCCGCGCCACGGTTCGCAGTGAACCGTGGCGCGGCCTTTTACTTTTCGCCGAGAATCAGCGTGTGCAGAACGGGAATGCGCTTGATAATCGCAATCAGCGGCGGCAGTAGAAGCGCCAGCAGCACCGGCAGGAGCAGATACATGCTCCACACGGGGAAATGCAGCAGCTTATCCATCCCCCATGCCAGCAGCACCAGCAGGGGATTGTGCAGAACGTAGATGCCGAAGCTGCGGCTTGCCATGCAGCGGGTGAAGGCAGTCTCCTTATCCAGCCACCGTTTTCCCGCGCCCAGCACCCCAAGGCAGGCAAACCACGCATAGAGATTGGTAAGCGGGGCTTTCAGATTGCTGAGAGCCGCGTAATTCTGTCCCCAGAAATGCACCGTGTAGACGACGGCCAGCACGCCGCTCACGGCAAGCATACAGGGTGCCCATTTGGCGAGCAGGGACTGGACCTGTTCGTGGGAGAACAGAATGTAGCCCGCGAGGAAGCAGAACAGGTAGAAACCGTTGCGGTAGACCTCTATCACGGGAGTGTTCAGGATATAGGCGCTGCCCCACATGCCGAGCACCAGAAGGCAGATGATGGGGAAATTCGCCTTGCCGCCCAGCTGCCACAGCCGGTCTTTTTTGTCCAGCTTCCGAATCAGCACCAGCACCACCTCGCACAGCAGCAGTTCGTGGAGAAACCACAGTACCCCGATGCCGGACATGCACCACACAAGATATTTGGCAAACCCCGGAACCTGACCGCCGCCAAAAATGTTTGCGTACTGGTCGGTGACCCAGCCGGTGCTCCACCCGATGAGGAAGATAATGGCGATGGAGGGAATGAGCTGGCGGCGGACTTTGCCTTTCAGGTATTGCTTTCCCGTCTGCTTTTCCAGACTGTACCGGGCGCAGATGCCGGAGATCATGAAAAGTGCCGCCATGAACCATGGGTACAGCACGTACAGCGGCGCGTCCAGCGCCGGAATGCCGGGGATAAGTACGTTGGTGATGACACCGACGCTGTTGAACTGGTAAAATACGTGATACACTGCGACGGACAGCACGATGCCATAGCGCAGATTGTCAAGAAACGGTTTTCTCATCATTTTCCTCCCCGCAGATGGCGGTTGATACGGTTGGTTCTGTGCCGGATGGAAAGCAGAATGATTCCCCAGATCAGGGCGTAGCCCACCGCAAAGCATAGGGTAAAGACGCCGATAAATGCCCAGTCCCGGGGAATCCAGTTGTTCAGCAGATAGATCAGCAGATAGTCCAGATACAGCGCTCCGGCGTGAATTGCCGTAGCGGAGAGCAGCGGCAGACGCTCAATCTGATAGACGACGCCGATGCCCGCCGCGATGAAGGCCAGCAGCGTCACGGTCACGATCCCCATGCAGACCTCTCCGGGGGCGAGGGAAGTGACCTGCCCGTTGGCGCCCAGAATGCCGTAGATCATGGCGAGGATCAGCGGCCCGCCGGAAGCGGCCAGCAGACCTCGTTTCAGAAATGTCAGACAATATTGCTTCATACGTGATCGTACCTCCTTTTGATTTCCGCGAAGCACCGCCGGGAAACATATTCCCGGTAGCCGCTTCGGAAGACGGCGTCCACTGCGCCGTTGAAGGAAGCGGTGAAGCGCTCCAAGTGGGCTTCGTTGGCAAGTGCCGATTTGTTGATGCGGATGAAGGACGCGGGAAGCATGGCTTCCAGCTCGTACAGCCGCAGCTTTAAGCGGCAGCGTTCGCCGCTGCGTGTAACGGCATAGGTCTTCCCATCCAGAACGGTGATGCACTCGATATCGGAGAAGGGGAGCATCCGCATACCGTCCTCTGTGTACGCCGCGATCCGGTCAGAGCCGTCATGCTGCAGGACAAGAAGCTCCATTTCGTCGGTAAGACGGCTGCGCTCATGGACGGTAGCGACCACCGTTTCCTCCTGCGTTTTATCAATAACCAGCTTGAATCTCATGGGGCACCTCCTTGCGCTTACACTATAGCACAAAAGAAACCAAAAATGTTGAAAAATCCGTTCAACGGTCATTTTTGACCGCTGAACGGTAGAAAGGCGGGGAAACGATTTTTGCGGTGACGGGGAAGAACTGCTTATTTTTTGCATAGCGCTTGTTTTTTTCGCGGAATCACGCTATAATGATAGAGAATATTTTTTGGAGAGGATCGTATGGCAAATAAAAATCAGGACTGGGACGATCTTGGAAGAAGCATTCAGGACATTGTGGACAGAGCCGTCAATTCCCGGGACTTTCAGAAGCTGAACCAGACGGTCAGTCAGGCCGTGGGCAAGGCCGTAGATATGGGAAGCGAAGCCGTCCGCAAGGCGATGGAAGCCGCCGCCCGTCCCACGACCCCGCCTGCCAGACCCGTTTACCGGGAGGTCGAGGCCACGGTCGTGGAGGAAAAGAAAGACCTTCCCGTGCTTTATGCCGGAACCGGCGGCGAGACTGCCGTAGGACTGGTGAAGATCGTAGGCGGCGGTCTGGCGCTGCTCACCGGGTTCATATCGCTTATTTCCCTGCTGGTCAGGCTGATCATGGGAATTGGTCTGGGGATTGCGTCTACCGTGATCACGGTTGGCGGCGTCGTTGCCGGAACGTGGCTGATCGTCAGCGGCATCCGCAAGCTGGGATGGGTCAGCCGGTTCAAGATGTACAAAAGAACCCTTGGGGAGAGCACCCATTGCACGCTGGAGCGGCTGGCGCGGAGCGTTGGAAAGAACGTGAAGTTCGTCCGCAGGGAATTGCAGAAGATGATCAACAAGGGGCTGTTTCTGGAAGGGCATATGGACAGGGAGGAAACCTGCCTCATCACCAGCGACGAGACCTACCAGCATTATGAGCAGAGCCGTCTGGCTCTGGAAGAACGTCAGCGGCAGGAAGCCGCCGCCAGCGCCCCGAAGGTGTCCAGCCCCCATGACCCACAGGTACAGGAGGTTCTGGATCGGGGCAACGCCTTCATCGCCCAGATACGCGCCTGCAACGACGCCATTCCCGGGGAGGAAATTTCTGAGAAAATCTCCCGGATGGAGCTGATCGTCCGCCGTATCTTTGAGCGGGCGGAGGCGCATCCGGAGGTGGTCCCCGACCTGAAGAAGCTGATGGACTACTACCTGCCCATGACGGTGAAGCTCCTGAACGCCTACGCGGACATGGACGCCCAGCCCGTGCAGGGGGAAAACATTCAGGCTTCCAAGAAGGAAATTGAGGCCACGCTGGATACGCTGAATCTGGCCTTTGAGAAGCTGCTGGACGACCTGTTCCGGGATTCCGCCATGGACGTTTCCAGCGACATTTCCGTCCTCAACACCCTGCTCGCGCAGGAGGGACTGACGGAGGACGGCCTGTCCCAAGTGAAGAAACAGCAGACATTATAAAAAACTAGGAAGAGGAGATCAATTATGGACGCTGAATACAAGGATATGAACGAATCTGCCCCCATCCCCAGCCTGACTCTGGAGCCGGAGCTGGAAAACACGCCCAAGCTGGTCGTGGCCGAGGAAACGAAGCTGCAGCAGACCAAGGTTGCCGAGCCGGTGCTGACCCCTCAGGAGCAGCAGATGGTCAATGATTTTGCCCAGAAGATCGACGTGGAGAACACCGCCCAGATCTTGCAGTACGGCGCGGGCACCCAGAAGAAGATGGCCGACTTCTCCGACGCTGCCCTCGCCAATGTGCGCACACAGGACTTGGGCGAGGTGGGCGACCTGATCGTCAACGTGGTGGGCGAGCTGAAGGGCTTCGACGCCGAAGAGGAAAAGGGCTTCCTTGGCTTCTTCCGCAAGCAGGCGAACAAGCTGGAGGTCATGAAGAGCCGCTACGCCAAGGCGGAGGTCAACGTGGAGAAGATTGGCGACGCACTCCAGCAGCATCAGGTGCGGCTGCTCAAGGATTCCGCGATGCTGGATAAGATGTACGAGCAGAACCTTGCCTACTTCAAGGAGCTGACCATGTACATTCTGGCGGGCAAGAAGAAGCTGCAGGAGGTACGGGAAGGCAAGCTGAAAGAGTTGGAAGCCACGGCGCAGGCCACCGGACTTGCGGAGGACGCGCAGGCGGCAAAAGATCTGGTGGACAAGTGCAACCGGTTTGAGAAGAAGATCTACGATTTGGAGCTGACCCGCACCATTTCCATCCAGACCGCGCCCCAGATCCGCATGATCCAGAACAACGACAATGTGATGGTGGAGAAGATTCAGACCACGCTGATGAACACCATCCCCCTGTGGAAGAATCAGATGGTTCTGGCGCTGGGCATTGCCCATTCCAACGAGGCCGCGCAGGCGCAGCGTCAGGTCAACGACATCACCAACGCCCTGCTGAAACAGAACGCCGAGAAGCTGCACATGGCGTCCGTGGAGACCGCGAAGGAAGCCGAGCGGGGCATTGTGGACATCGAAACCCTGAAAAAGACCAACGCCGAGCTGATCCAGACGCTGGACGACGTGATGAAGATCCAGTCCGAAGGCCGGGAGAAGCGCATTGCCGCCGAAGCGGAAATGGCAAAAATGGAGAACGACCTCAAGGGCAAGCTGCTGGAGATCCGCGGCGGGGTATAACGCTAGAAAACGCAGTACCGGAATATCACCGGTACTGCGTTTTGGATTTGATAAAGGCGACCCCGTGGAACACGGGATCGCCCAAGGCCACAAAATTTCCTCAGCAGCCGAAACCGCACAGACGGCTCAGCAGCTGCCAAATGGAGCTGCAATCAGAATTGTTGGTGCTGCAATTGAAAAAGAACATCTTGCCAACCTCCTGTTTCAGTATTTGCCTCGCGAAGACAAAAAGATTGTAACCGATTTGTAATCAATTTTCAAGCTGTAAATTCTGGAAACGGAGGAAAATGAGATTATTTGAAGGAATTATGAACGATAAAGTGGAAAAATACAATATTCCATACCGCGTTATCCGCAGCAGCCGCAGAACCATTTCGGTGCAGATAGCCCCAAGCGGCGAGGTGCTGGTGCGGTGCCCCCGGCGGATGTCCAATGCGGATATTCGCAGGTTCGTGGAAAGCAAATCCGGCTGGATTGAGAAGCATCTGGAAAAGCAGACCGCCGCGGCGCGGCTTCCAGCCTTTTCGGACGGGCAGCTACAGGCGCTTGCCCGGCAGGCGCGGCAAACCATCCCGGAACGTGTCGCGCATTTTGCACCGCTGGTGGGTGTGACCTATGGCAGGATCACCATCCGCAGTCAGCATACCCTGTGGGGAAGCTGCAGCAGTAAGGGAAATCTCAACTTTAACTGCCTGCTGATGCTCACGCCGCCGGAGGTGCTGGACTACGTGGTCGTCCACGAGCTGTGCCACCGGAAGGAGATGAACCACTCCGCCCGCTTCTGGGCAGAGGTCGAGCATGTCTTACCGAATTATGAAATCCAGCGGAAATGGCTGCGGGAAAACGGTACGGCGCTGATTTCCAGGCTGGAAAAGTAGTGTAAACGTTTTTTTCGACAAACGCACGCACCGAATCGCCCCCCGGATACTATAATGGTTACGGGAGGTGCGATGTGGAACATTATGTCTGGTTGGCGCTGGCGGCGACACTGGGGACTTGGTTTGTGACGGCACTTGGCGCTGCCACGGTGGTCTTTTTCAAATCCCCCAGTGCCAGAGCGCTGAATCTTATGTTGGGCTTTTCTGCCGGCGTGATGATCGCGGCCAGCTTCTGGTCGCTGTTACAGCCCGCCATTCAGCGGGCGGAGGCTGTAGGGAACACACCTGCGTGGCTTGTGGCGGTATCCGGGTTCCTGCTGGGGGCGCTGTTCCTGTGGGGGTCGGATAAGGCCGTCTGCTTTGCCAGAAAAAGAGCGGGCATGGGAATGCCCGGAGAACGTATGAACCGCATTATCATGCTGGTGCTTTCCATCACCCTGCACAATATCCCCGAGGGGCTTGCCGTGGGCGTGGCCTTCGGGGCGCTGGGGACCGGCGCAAGCCCGGATGGGCTGATGGGGGCGGTGTCCATTGCCGTGGGCATCGGCTTGCAGAATTTCCCGGAGGGGGCGGCGGTGTCCGTGCCGCTGCGGCGGGAGGGCTACTCCCGGCGCAGAAGCTTCCTGCTGGGGCAGGCTTCCGGTCTGGTGGAGCCGGTTTCCGGGGTGATCGGCGCGCTGCTGGTGGTGACGGTGGAAGCGATCCTGCCTTATGCCCTTGCCTTTGCCGCCGGGGCGATGATTCTGGTTGCGGTACATGAGCTGATACCGGAGTGTCAGCAGAATCAGAAAGAGCAGCCCTACTGCGCCACCATGGGCATCATTCTGGGCTTTGCTGTGATGATGCTTCTGGACGTGATGCTTGGCTAGGAAAAAAGATTACCAAACGGTCTGTGATATGCTCCCCATAGAGTAGACACTCGAAATAACAAAAATTTCGAGGCAACAC
>ERZ779890.647-NODE-647-length-37780-cov-4.476607_pt1 | contig 37780 bp, 29 predicted proteins | sample MGYA00511553_ERZ779890 | MGnify/ENA primary metagenome ERZ779890 (study PRJEB29588, sample SAMEA2152064) | human gut metagenome | biome: human gut; feature: human-associated habitat; material: faeces | place: Denmark | collected 2008/2010 ... | reverse complement strand
GGCACCATGGCTACCGGCGGCGCCGCCTTCATCATGCTGACCATGGCGGGGGCGCCGGTGCCGCTGGCGATGCTGCTGCCACTGTAAGAACGATATTAGATGAAAAACCACCGTAAGACAATGTAATTACATTTTCACCTGCGTGAAGCATCATACCGATATCACTGCTTGACCAGCCTTCTGTGATCGTTGCATAATTTCCATCACTGTATGCTGCTACAACATATACCTCATTGCTGTAAACTACATCGCCTTCACTCTTAGTACCACCGACATAGAAAGCTTCGATACCTGTTACTGTCACAGCTTCAGTAGATGGCTGTGTTTCTGGTACTGTTGGCTGTACAGCCTCAGAAGATGGCTGCTGTGCCGACTCAGACGATGCTGCTGTCTCACTGTTTGCTGTGCTGTTTTCGATCGCTGCTGCACTAGATGATGGCACAGTATCCTGCTGTACTTTAGATTCCTCTTGCTGGGAACTTACCGTTTCTGCCTGAGATGCCATTGCCATTACCTGATCTGGTGACAGAACTTTTAGTACTTCCTGGCTGCCTGCATCCTCTTTTGTAGTATCTGATGAGATATCAGTACTTGTATTAACTTTATTTGCAGATGCTAACAGGATATTTTCTGCACTGCTTTCACTTACTGCAACACCTAGCTGCTTTGCATTATCCTCTGTTAAAGCAATATCAGTATTGATCCATGTCTCTCCAAGTGAGTATGAAACAGCAAGACAATCTGCTGAAAGGTACCCCTTCATAGGTCCGTCATATACACAGTATGCCCAGCCAGACTCCAGCAAGCTGACTTCATAAGCATCGTATTCGTATGCTACATCCAAAATATCTGCAGATGTTGTAGGACGAAGACGAATGTTCATATTCGGAACAGTCACTCTTGCATAAAGAGTTCCGTTCTCCTGCATATACGCTGCAGCTTCTTCTCCTGTCAGAAGGTACTCGGTTTTTACCCAGCCCTCCATATCGTCTACTCCAATCTTTGTCCAATCACCGTCTTCGCCAAGAACAGATACAAGCTCTTCTGCCTTAATGGTATTAACCACCTCTGCACTCTCATCTGCCTGTACTCGCACATTTAAGTAATTGCCTACTGTATTTGGATTTACAAGTGCCTGATCTGAAAAATAGCTTGCCAATGGACTCTGTGCAGATGATGCACTTGATGAGTACTGCTCATTTTCTGAATTTTTTTCGTCAGACTCAGTTGACTTTTCTGTTGTCTTTTTCGCCGTTAGCTCATGTTCCCACAACATGCCCAGCTGATAACGTTCAGCGCTGACTAATTCTGCATTTGCTTCTGTCTGAGGCTCCTGCTCTCTTGTCATCTCTTCCTGTGTCTCATCAAGCTCACGCGCGGCGAGAACATCATTATTCTTTGTCTGGAGTGCACCTGTTGAAGAAATAATAAGTCCAGCTGCAACTGCACCAGTTAAAAGCGTTGCTGCCGCTCCATTCACAAGAATTTTTACTCTAGCTTTCATTGAATATTTGACCTCTCCCATTTTTATTTTCATGTCTGTGAAACATTTACTTTTCGCAAACAGTATTTTTTACCGTCCTAGACATGAAAAATATCATAATTATGTAATAACTGTTTCAATTTTATTAAACTTATTACAACTTTGTTACAGACGCATTGTAACATTTTTAATAAATATTGTCAACTGCTTTCTGGGGAGAGCCGTCGCGCAAATCGACAGAAGGCCTAGTTTTGTTACAGTTCACTGTAAACTCAATTCCGTCTCTGTCTTGCTGCCTCAAACATCAAAACAGTGGCTGCCATTGCTGCATTTAATGATTCTACCTGTCCTGCCATTGGAATCAGAATCTTACAGTCTGCAAGCGCTGCTACCTCATCTGACAGACCGTTCGCCTCGTTTCCAATCATAAATGCGCAAGGCTTTTTATAGTCTGCTCCTTCGTAGCTGATTGTTGCGCCTAGGTGAGCGGCATATGTGCTTACACCTGCCTTTTTTAAGCGCTCTATATCGCCTGCAAAATCTTCTGATACGACAAACGGCACGCGGTAAAGAGCACCCATAGTGCTTCGTATTGTCTTTGGATTGTAGATATCAACACAGTCACTGCTCATTAAAATACCAGTCACTCCTGCTGCCTCAGCTGCACGCATGATTGTTCCTAAATTTCCCGGATCCTGTAAATGATCTAAGATAAGCAAAAATGATGCTTTTTCTTTTCCCAACAGCTCTTCAAATGAATATGGCTGCTGCTTTACTACTGCAAGAATACCCTGCGGTGTCTTTGTATCTGAAAGCGTCTCAAAAATTGAATCACTTACTACGTCAAATTTTTTTCCCTTTAGAAGCGCAGCACCTTCCTTACTCTTGCAAAAAGACTCTGATGCCACAATCATTTTTATACGATCTGCCGGTGCCTCTTCAAACATCTTTCTTCCCTCAATTACAAATGCCTGCTCACGCTTTCTCTCTCTTGATTTTCGCTGCAGGTTTAAAATATATTTTTGCTGCTGATTCATAAATCGCCCTCTTTTCTTATTTTTTAAAGTTATTTTCCTATAAAAATGGCCCACAGTCAAGACCGTGGGCCACTTTCGTTCTTTTTCTTTTATATTGATACTTACAAATTGCTCCGTTGAGATGATACTTATGAATTGCTCCGTTACTGAAAACTTAGCAATTCTCAGTGTATCAGTTATCTAGACAGCATCTTACTTACTTCGTACTCGTATGGAGAGATAGTCTTCTTCATAGCAAGTGCCTCGTTGATATCGTAATCAACGAACTTACCATCGCGGAATGCTACTACACGGTTGCTTGCACCTTCACACAGAAGATCTACGGCACGAGCACCCATCATAGATGCATAATAACGATCCAGACAGGTCGGGCTTCCACCACGCTGCATATGTCCAAGAATGGTTGCTCTGGTCTCAATGCCTGTAGCAGCCTCTATTCTCTTTGCCATGCTTGCGGAATGACCAACACCCTCTGCGTTAATAATCAGATGATGCTTCTTACCCTTCTTACGATTCTCAATGATCTGATTGATCAGTGCCTGCTCATCGCCATCATAATACTCTGGAAGAAGAATATTCTCTGCACCATTTGCAACACCACACCATAAAGCGATGTAACCTGCGCTTCTTCCCATAACCTCAATGATACTGCAGCGCTCATGAGATGTAGAAGTATCTCTTACCTTATCAATTGCTTCCATTGCGGTATTGATTGCAGTATCAAAGCCGATGGTATAATCTGTACAAGCAATATCCTGATCAATAGTTCCCGGCAGACCAATTGTATTGATTCCCAGATTTGCCAGCTTACATGCTCCATTAAAGGAACCGTCACCGCCAATTACAACGATACCATCAATTCCGTGCTTTCTGCAGATCTCTGCACCAAGCTTCTGACCCTCCTCTGTACGGAACTCAGAACATCTTGCTGTATAAAGGATAGTACCACCTCTCTGGATGATATCAGATACGCTGCGAGAATCCATATCAACGATCTCCTCTTTCAGCAGTCCGGCGTAACCTCTCATAATACCCTTTACGTTCAGACCCTTCGCAATACCGGTACGAACAACGGCGCGGATTGCGGCGTTCATGCCTGGAGCATCTCCTCCACTTGTTAATACACCAATTGTCTTTACTTTATTTGCCATGACGTTTCCTCCTTGCTGTCTTGACATGTTTCTTATCTTTTTGCCTTGCATTTTGTGTTTTTCTTGCTGTCTGGTAAAGTGTGTTAAAAATTTACCAATACTTATTCTAATTGATTTTGCAAAGTTTTTCAATACAATTTAGAGCTTTTCCTTGATTTTTTTCAATGTTTTTATATTTTCTTTTCCAAATACTTGGTCAAGCTGGTCAATAAGCTGTGGACAAATGCCGACGCATCGGCTTGGCGGCAGCTTTTGGTACTGTCTTGTGTTGGAAAGATATACCACTACTGTGTCTTTTCCATCCCACGGTGCCAACATAGACAGAAGCTTCTTTTCATTCATCTGGTAGCTTTCAAGATCTTGAAACTGAATCCACAGCTCACCCGGAATCTCAGAAAATGCCACTATCTTTTCACAGATCAGTTTTCCCTGCACCTCATCTCCAAGTGACACGCGGCCCTTAACAAAAATTTTCTGATCTGGACTGAGAATTGCGCGATATTTTTCGTAATCTTTTGGAAAAACAATCACCTCAAGAGTTCCTCGTAAATCCTCAAGCGTCAGAAATGCCATCATTTGGTTTGTCTTTGTTGTCTTAACTGTTTTTGCTGCAATCATTCCTGCCACCGTAACAATGGCCTGATCTCGAACCCTTGCCATTCCAGTCTCCTCATCCTGAATAAAATCACTGCTGACTGCTGTGATATTTTTCTCGATGAGACTTCTGTCAGCCTCTAGCGGATGACCACTGATATAAATTCCAAGCACCTCTTTTTCCATTGCGAGAAGTGCTCCTGGCTCATATTCTGGTACTTTTGGGAATGAAATCTTAAAGTCATCCTTCTGCGGACCCTCTAAAAAATCCATCAGGCTGTACTGTCCTGTCATAGAGTGTTTCTGTTCTCTGGCTAATTCATCCATAATAGAGGAATAAACTTCCATTTTTTGTCTTCTATTGCCTTCAATACAGTCCATCGCACCTGACTTTATCAGATTTTCAACGGCTCGTTTATTTAACTCACCGCCATACATGCGCTCTAAGAAATTCTGAAGATCTGTGTATGCTCCATTTTCTTTTCTCTCACGCACCATCGCTAAAATAACATTTCGTCCAATGCTTTTTATGGCAGATAATGCATAACAGATTTTTCCATCGCGCACAGAAAAATCCCACTCACCGGCATTTATATCAGGCGGAACGATTGAAATTCCCATCTTACGGCAAACCTGAATATAATCAGAAACTTTTCCAGAATTTTCAATTACAGACGTCATAAGTGCAGCCATATATTCAACAGGATAATAATATTTTAAATAAGCCGTCTGATATGCTACAACCGCATATGCTGCAGCATGTGACTTATTAAACGCATATCTTGCAAAATCAATCATCTCATCATATATATGATTTGCCGTTTTCTCATCAATTCCGCGTGAAATACATCCCGGAACACCTTCTTCTTCATTGCCGTACACAAAATTCTGACGCTCTTTCTCCATCACAGCTGCTTTCTTTTTAGCCATTGCACGGCGCACAAGATCGCTTCGTCCAAGCGTATAGCCTGCAAGATCACGAACAATCTGCATAACCTGCTCCTGATACACTATACATCCATACGTAGGTTCAAGAATCGGCTTTAACTGTGGGCATTCGTATGTGATTTTTTCCGGATTATTTTTTCCCTCTAAATATCTCGGAATAAAATCCATAGGACCTGGGCGATATAGAGAAATTCCAGCGATAATATCCTCAAGACTGTCTGGCTTTAACTCCTTCATGAAGTTTTTCATTCCTGCACTCTCAAGCTGGAAAATACCTTCACAATGACCTGTTCCAATTGAGGCAAGTACCTGTGAATCATTCATATCAATGTTACTGATATCTAATGCAATGCCCTGACTTCGCTTAACATTATTTACTGCATTTTGTATAACTGTAAGCGTCCTAAGTCCCAGAAAATCCATTTTTAAAAGACCTAGCTCTTCTAAGGCTGTCATAGTGTACTGTGTGACAACTGCACCATCGCTTCCTCTTGAGAGCGGCACATATTCGTCTACGGCACGCTGGCTTATGACAACTCCAGCCGCATGCATTGATGTATGACGCGGAAGACCTTCAAGCCTCTTTGAGAGATCAATAAGTTTTTTAACCTGCGGATCGCTGTCATAATGAGACCGAAGCTCTGGGTTGACATTTAATGCACGGTCAATTGTCATATTTAATTCAGCTGGAATAAGCTTAGCAATCATATCGCAAAGCGAGTATGGCAAATCAAGTGCACGTCCAACATCGCGGATACAGTTTTTGGCAGCAAGCGTACCAAATGTAACAATCTGAACGACCTGATCTTTGCCATACTTTTCTACAACGTAGTCAATTACTTCCTGACGGCGCTCGAAGCAAAAGTCTACATCAATATCTGGCATAGATACACGCTCTGGATTTAAAAAACGCTCAAACAGAAGCTGATAGCGAAGCGGCTCAATATCTGTTATCTCCAGACTGTACGCAACTACACTTCCTGCTGCTGAACCTCGTCCCGGACCAACCATTATATCTTTTGATTTTGCGAAATGAATAAAATCCCACACAATCAAAAAGTAGTCAACATAGCCCATCCTTTTTATAACACCAAGCTCATAGTCAAGACGTTTTTCTACCTGTGATGCCTCCTCACCATAACGACGCACCAATCCTTCACGGCAAAGCTTCTCAAGATACTGTTCTGATGTGTAGCCATCCGGCACAGAAAACTTTGGAAGCTTTGTCTTTCCAAACTCAATCTCAACATTACATCTGTCTGCAATTTTTGCTGTATTGTCAATCGCCTGCTGTGCATAACGAAACAGATCACGCATTTCCTGCTCAGATTTTAAATAATATTGGCCTCCCGTGTAGCGCATGCGGTTCTCATCGTTTACCTTTTTTCCGGTCTGTATACATAAAAGTACATCATGAGGCTCTGCGTCTTCTGCATTTATATAATGAATATCATTTGTTGCTACAAGCTCAATCCCTGTCTCCTCACTCATACGAAGAAGTGCCTGATTAACAGTTGCCTGTGCACTGATTCCATGATCCTGCAGTTCTAAAAAGAAATTTCCCTTTCCAAAAATTTTCTCATAGGAAAGCGCTGCTTTTTTTGCGTCCTCATAAAGACCTCTTGTGACATTTCTTGCCACCTCACCTGCCAGACATGCACTTAGTGCAATTATGCCCTCATGATATTTTTCAAGAAGTTCTTTATCTACACGCGGCTTATAATAATAGCCTTCCGTAAAACCTCTTGAAACAATCTTCATCAGGTTATGATAGCCTGTATCATTTTCTGCTAACAGCACCAGATGATAATAACGATCATCTCCCTGTCCGCCTGCTTCTCTGTCAAATCTTGATTCCGGTGCCACATAAACCTCACAGCCTATAATGGGCTTTATACCTGCATTAACTGCTGCTTTATAAAAATCAATCACGCCGTACATGACGCCGTGATCTGTAATCGCCAGAGACTGCATCCCCAGCTCTTTTGCTCTGTCAATTAATTCCTTTATCTTACATGAGCCGTCGAGCAGACTATACTCTGTATGCACATGAAGATGTGTAAATGCCATAGAAGCCTCCTTCTTTTGTGGTCAATTCTCATCACAATTCCTGCTCACGAGATTCTCCTTTTAAAGATCACGCGAACTATAACATAGTTTATCATTTTTCCGTGCGAAAAGCAAACATTAGTTGCAAAGCGCCAATTGACAATAGACTTTTCCTTTCGTTTATGCTATACTTCTACAAAAGCGTTTACGCAAATTTTCAGCTGCAGCAGTGTTACAGCAAAGAGAAAGGTACAGGTACTCATATGGAGCAAAACAATATTTCTGAGCAGGAAAATGACCTGCAAATGAATGAAAAAAAAGACAATAAGAAAACGGATGAAAAAGAATCAACAGCAAAAAATATTCTTGAATATGTGATCAGCATAGGCATTGCCATTGTTGCTGCACTTTTGATTAACAATTTTATTCTGTTAAATGCAAAGGTGCCATCTGGCTCAATGGAAAACACAATCATGACTGGTGATCGATTGTTCGGTTTTCGTCTTTCTTATCTTATGGAGGATCCAAAGCGTGGTGACATAGTAATCTTTAAGTATCCTGACAACGAATCTATAAACTACATCAAGCGAATCATTGGACTTCCAGGTGAGACTGTCACAATAAAAGACAGTAAGGTCTATATCAATGACTCCACTACTCCATTAAAAGAGGATTATTTGAAGGAGGAATGGGTTATCGCAAACGATGGTATGCAGTTTCAGGTTCCCGAGGGCTGCTATTTTATGATGGGTGATAACAGAAATAACTCAAAAGATTCGCGATACTGGAATAATACTTATGTTGCACGTGACAAAATTCTGGCAAAAGCAATCTTTAGATATTGGGGCGGCTTTAAACTCCTAACAAATACTGCTGATTATGAATAAAAACAAGAAAACCGTGTGGGCAGTGATGCTCACACGGCTTTTTTTATCAGAATTATTATTTATGCTCTTGCATTGATAACTGCTCTTCCTGTCAGATATGCCTCGATCTTAGCTACAGCGTCTTCCTCATCTGAACCATCTGCATGTACAGTAACAGACTCACCTGCACGAAGTCCTAATGTCATCAGTCCCATAATGCTCTTTGCATTTACTTTCTTGTTTCCACTCTCTACGTAAATGCTGCTGTTGTACTGATTTGCCACTTGAACGAGAACAGCCACCGGGCGTACTTCTAGTCCTGCTGGAATCTCTACTGTAATTGTCTTTGTTATCATAATCTTCCTCCTTTTTCTCTCATCTGATCCGCTAATGCCTTTAGTTTCTTAAAACGATGGTTAACACCTGATTTACTTACTGGCGGGTCCATCATTTTTCCCAGTTCTGTCAGAGAGGCGTCTGGTTTTTCAAGACGCAGACGTGCGGCCTGTCTTAAATTTTCAGGTAAGCTCTCCAGGCCGTAATATTCACTGATATATTCAATATCTCTAACTTGCTCCAATGAGGCATTTGCCGTTTTATTCAGATTGGCAGCCTCACAATTTACTTTGCGGTTCACACTGTTGCGGACATCCTTTAGAATGCGAATGTTTTCAAAATTCATTCTGGCTTTTGGTGCTTCCATCAAACTTAACAGATCTCCGATTTGCTCTCCTTCTTTTGCATAAACTACATGATACTTTTTTCGTACCACTGTTTTTACATCAATCCCACAAGTGCGGATGATCTGCTGCAGTTGCTGCGCTCGCTTTTCTGAAACGGTAACGATTTCAAAATGATACCCTTTCTGCGGCGCACTGATTGAGCCGGATGCCAGAAAACAACCCCGGACAAAAGCCCTGCGGCAGCAATTTCGAAGCAAAAGTCTGCTGTCTGCAACGCAATTCTCCAGGGGCTCCCCTTCAGAAAGCTCTATTGCCTGCAAAACCGTTTTTGTGTCTTGTTCATTCAGCTCTAAAGCATATCCGTTTCCCTTGTATACACGCATTAACTCTATATTAAATGTTTTTTGTACAAAAGTAAAGTACTTTCTTAAAACTGTTTCATTTTCTGACTCGAAAAGTAACGTTTTACTAATACAACTATCTTTATAACCATCATCTTTTTTCCTGTCCACCAGCCGTCCACAGCAAAGAACTAACGCTGCTAACTCTGCCAGCTTACAGTGGCGTGATGTTCCTTCTACGTAGGAAAGCTCCTCCTTTACCTGCATGGAAAAGGAGGCTCCTTCTTTTTCTTTCTTATTTTCTTCTTCCATCTTTCTCAATATCCTTGTGGTCAAGTCTCAGCCCATAGCCCTCTTTGCCCTTTAATTTTTCATAAAGTGCATTGGCGATCGTAACAGAGCGGTGCTTGCCGCCTGTACAGCCGATTGCTATGACTAGCTGGGATTTTCCCTCATCAATATAATGGGGAATCAGAAATGTCACCATATCGGTGAGCTTTTCTAAAAATACTTTTGCCGTGTCTGAACTCATAACATAGTCGCGAACAGGTGCATCATTTCCTGTCAGCGGTCTCATGTTTTCAAAATAGTACGGATTTGGCAAAAATCGCACATCAAAGACAAGATCAGCATCTGTAGGTATTCCATACTTAAAGCCGAATGAAAGCACTGTCACAAAAAGATTTTTATAATCAAAGCCTTTTAAAAGTATATCTTCTAGCTGTGCCTTAAGTTCTCTTGTCAGAAGCTGCGACGTGTTTATGACATAATCGGACTTAGAAAGCAATTCTGCCATTAACTTTCGCTCTTTTGCAATTCCAACCTCTACTCGCTGTCCCTGTGACAGCGGATGGCTGCGGCGTGTTTCCTTATAACGCTTAATAAGACATTCATCTGATGCTTCAAGAAACAAAACCTTACAGTCAATTTCTTCCTGCTTTAGCTGCGTAATGACTTCGCTCATAAGTCCAATAAACTCAGGATTACGAATATCAATGCCCAGCGCAATATCATTTGCCTCAGTGCCGCCACCCTTAATCAGCTCAACAAACTTTTCAATCAGGCGAATTGGCAAATTGTCAACGCAGTAAAAGCCCATATCCTCAAGCATCTTGAGTGCAGTTGTTTTTCCTGCACCGCTCATTCCTGTTACAATTACAATTCTCATTTTTTAACCCTTTGTTTTTTGCTGCTCAAATGAACCAAGCTTCTGAATTTCCATTTCCAGCGTTACACCAAACTCATTTTGAACCCTGTTTTGTATCTCATTGCAAAGATTCCAAATATCAGCTGCAGTTGCAGAACCAGTATTGATTACAAAACCAGCATGCTTTTTTGAAACCTGCGCTCCGCCAACTGAAAATCCCTTAAGGCCTGCATCCTCGATCAGCTTTCCGGCAAAATAACCTGCTGGACGCTTAAAGGTGCTTCCTGCACTTGGGTATTCAAGCGGCTGCTTCTCTCTTCGCCTACTGTTAAAATCATCCATAGTTTCTTTAATTACAACTGGATTTCCCTGTGTTAACTGCATCTTAACAGAAAGAATAATCTCACCAGTCTGCATAAAGCTGCTAAGACGATGACCAAGCGCCATCTGCTCTGCCGGCACATGTAAAATCATGCCGTCCTTTGTCATTACAGTTGCTTCTGTTACGACCTGTTTTAGCTCGCCGCCATACGCGCCTGCATTCATAAACAGACCGCCACCCATTGTTCCCGGAATGCCAGCAGCAAATTCAAGACCTGTAAGTCCTGCAGATAGTGCCGCCTGTGACACAGCCGGAAGTGATGCGCCTGCCTCTGCTGTGATTGTTTTATTTTCGCGATCTACTTCAATTTTATTGAAATGTTTTCGTAAGTTTACAATCACGCCGTCAAAACCTTTGTCGCTGACAAGCAGATTGCTGCCGCGTCCAAGAATAAAGCATGGAATCTGCAGTTTTCTGCAAATTTTTAAAATTACGCGAAGCTGCTGCTCATCCTGCGGAGCTGCCATCCATTTTGCCGGTCCTCCAACTCGAAAAGTCGTGTAGTCCTTCATCGGCTCATCAAAAAGAAGATCCTCTGGTTCTAAAATAGCCTGAAGCCTCTTTGTAACATTATCCTGTAATTGTCTTTCCATTTCCATAAATTCCTTCAATCGTCATCTCTCCTGGCAAGATTTTGCTGTACACGATTATACAGCTCTCTAGCTGCATTATAGCCCATCTTCTTCTGACGGTAGTTGACAGCCGCTGACTCTACAATAATCGCAAGGTTTCTGCCCGGACGAATCGGAATGTTGTGGCAGACGATCTTGTTTCCAAGAAACTCGGTATAATGATCCTCCAGACCAAGACGATCATATTCCTTATCCTTATCCCAATCCTCCAAGTTAATAACCATATCGATTGCCTGCGTGTTTTTAACTGCCTCGACACCAAATAATGTCTTAACATCGATAATTCCTATGCCTCGAAGCTCGATAAAATGTCTTGTGATATCTGGTGCACTTCCAACTAATGTCTCATCACTTACCTTACGTATCTCTACAACATCATCAGATACAAGACGATGGCCTCGCTTTATAAGCTCCAGCGCTGCCTCGCTCTTTCCAATGCCGCTCTCTCCAGTAATCAGCACACCTTCACCATAAACATCGACTAACACACCATGAATTGAGATTGTCGGTGCCAGCTCAACATTTAACCAACGAATTATCTCTGCCATCAAAGGAGAGGTCTTTTTCTCAGAAAGCATAACAGGAACCTTATATTTGCTTGCAATCTTTAAAAATGTCTCACCAGGTCTATTATTTGTGGAAAAGATGATACATGGAATCTCGCTTGAAAGCAACTTTTCATAATTTTCCAGACGCTGCTCTTCTGTCATGCGCTGCATATAGGTATACTCAACAACACCAATCAGCTGAACACGCTCACGATCAAAATGCTCGTAATAGCCCGCCAGCTGCAGTGCCGGACGATTAACATCCGGATGATACAGTTTGATCTTGTCTGTATTTATCTCTTTTGTCAAAAGTTCCAAATTCATTTTTTTAATTAATGCTGAAATAGTAACTCCGCTCATAAATTTATCTCCTTTTTTTCTTCATTGTATCAATTTGTGTCCGTTTTGTAAACTACTGAATGAAAAAACTCATAGACCGACTCGGCGGCGCGCTCGTTCATCCCTTCGACATCTGCTAATTGTGCGACTGTGGCCACTCGGATTTCATTAATATCTCCAAACTGACGCATTAATGCCAGTCTGCGCTTTGGTCCTATGCCTGGAATATCGTCTAAAATAGAATGAATTTCTTTTTTGCCGCGCAGACTTTTATGGTATTCAATGGCGAAGCGATGTGCCTCGTCCTGCACGCGTGTAATTAAATGAAATCCTTCTGAATGTGTGTCGATTGGAAGCTCTACGTTATTATAATACAAGCCTCTTGTGTGATGATGATCATCCTTTACCATGCCGCATACTGGAATGGACATTTCCAATTTTCCCAAGACTTCAAGCGCCATATTGACCTGACCTCGTCCACCGTCCATCATGATGACGTCTGGCAGACGCAAGAAACTGTCGGATGTGCTTTCACTGCCTGTTTTTGCACGCTCGAAACGCCTTGTCAGCACCTCGTACATTGAGGCATAATCATTTGGCCCCTGCACGCTTTTTATCCTGAACTTTCTGTAATCGTTTCTTTTTGGCTTTCCACCTTCAAAAACAACCATAGATCCAACTGATTCCATACCGCTTGTATTAGAAATATCATATGCTTCTATGCGGTCAATATGCGTCAAGTTTAGCCAGCCTTCGATTTCCTTTAGCGCACCTGTTGTGCGTTCCTCTTCGCGCTTTATGCGATCCTTATCCTGACGCAGAACAATCTTTGCATTCTGCGCAGCAAGTTCAAGCATTTTTTCCTTACGGCCTCGCTTGGGCACTAGAATTTCAACCTTTTTGCCACGCTTTTTCGTTAGCCAGCTGCCAATCACTTCCATATCCTCTAGCTCGCATGGAATATAAATTTCACCTGGAAGAAATGGTGTTCCTGCATAATATTGTTTTACAAAACTGCTTAAAACATCTGCCTCGGTATCGCCGCCGGCTACGCTGACATGATAGTGATCACGGCCAATCAGCTTGCCTTCACGGACAAAAAAGACCTGTACAACTGCATCAGCGCCTTCTATTGCACTGGCAATCACATCACGGTCATTTAATGAACTGCTGTCTGTAATCTTTTGCTGTTGGGCAATTTTTGTAATGCTTTCTGCAAGATCTCTGTATTTTGCAGCCGTTTCAAACTCAAGTTCTGCCGCCGCAGCTTTCATTTTTTCCTCGAGTTCTTTTCTCAGCTGCACATAATTTCCATTAAGCAGCGAAATCACGCGGTCAATCTGTTTCCCATATTCCTCTTTTGTGACATACCCCTGGCATGGTCCCATACACTGACCGATATGATAATTCAAGCAAGGACGTTCCTTTCCCTGATCGCGCGGCAGCACACGATTACAGGTGCGAATTCCAAAGAGCTTATGCACTAGTTCTAGTGTGTCCTTAACAGCCAGTCCGCTCGGATATGGTCCAAAATAACGGCTCTTATCACGCACCTGCTTATGCGCAAGCATAACTCTTGGAAAATCTTCATCGACTGTAATTCTAATATACGGGTATGCCTTGTCGTCCATAAGCATCGTATTATAGCGCGGACGATGTTTCTTTATCAGATTGCACTCTAAAATCAGTGCTTCCATCTCAGAGTCTGTCACAATATATTCGAAATATGAAACATGAGAAACCATCTGCTCGATTTTGGCAGACGGCTTTTTACTGCGCTGAAAATACTGGCGTACACGATTACAAAGCTTAATCGCCTTTCCGACATAAATAATCTCGTCCGATGCATCATGCATCAAATAGACGCCCGGCTTTGCAGGCAACTTTTTTAATTCATTTTCAATATTAAATTCTTTGAAATTCTTCGCAGAATTGCGATTTAATATCTGCTCTTTTCGTGCTAAAAAATCATCTTGCTCCATACTTGCTCCTTTAAAAAACGCCCATTCATAAGCAAAGCAAATCAACATAAAAAAATTGTGCTTCTTTTATAAATGAGCGTCCATAATAGATTAAATCAATATGTTTTGTTCTTTATTCGTTTGTGTTGTCTGATACGTCCATACCAACCTGACGTTCCATCTGCTCCAGACGATATTTATGGAAGATTTCCATGAACTCTTTTCCAGTAATTGTTTCTTCTTTAATTAAGAACTCTGCCAGATGATCCATGACCTCTCTGTTCTCAGAAAGCATCTGCTTTGCCTGCTCATAGCATTTCTTAAGCGTTTCCTTTACTACCTGATCAATCTGAGCAGCCGTTGCATCAGCGCAATTTAGCACTCTGCGTCCGTCCAAGTACTGGTTTTCTACTGTCTCAAGTGCCATCAGACCAAATTCATCTGACATACCATACATTGTGATCATATTTCTGACATAGGCAGTTGCCTGCTCAATATCATTTGATGCACCAGTTGTCACGCTGTTAAAGACAAGTTCCTCTGCGGCACGTCCTCCGAGCGCCATGACAACCATATTTAAGATTTCTTCCTTGGAATTTAGGAATTTTTCCTCTGCCGGTGTCTGCATTACATAGCCGAGCGCACCCATTGTTCTTGGTACAATTGTGATTTTCTGTACAGGTTCTGAATCCTTTTGAAGTGCACTGATAAGTGCATGCCCAACCTCATGATAGGAAACGATACGTCTTTCTTTCTGATTCATGACGCGGTCCTTCTTTTCCTTACCGACAAGAACAACCTCGACAGCCTCAAGAAGATCCTTCTGAGATACCACCTGACTTCCTCTTTTTACTGCAGTGATCGCTGCCTCGTTGATCATATTAGCAAGATCTGAACCTACAGCACCACTTGTTGCAAGCGCAATTGCCTCTAAATCAACAGAATCATCCATTCGCACATCCTTTGCATGAACCTTTAAGATTGCAATACGACCTTTAAGATCAGGCTTATCTACGATGACACGTCGGTCAAAACGACCCGGACGAAGAAGTGCCTTATCAAGAATTTCAGGACGATTAGTCGCTGCCATGACAAGTACACCCTTAGAAGCATCAAATCCATCCATCTCAGAGAGCAGCTGATTTAATGTCTGCTCACGCTCATCATTTCCACCGTAGCGTGTATCTCTTGTCTTACCGATAGCATCGATCTCATCAATAAAAATGATACACGGTGCATTCTGCTGTGCAGTCTTAAATAAATCACGCACTCTTGATGCACCAACACCGACAAACATCTCTACAAAATCAGAACCAGACAATGAGAAGAACGGAACCTTAGCCTCGCCTGCAACGGCTCTTGCCAAAAGCGTCTTTCCTGTTCCTGGAGGACCTACAAGAAGTGCGCCCTTCGGAAGCTTGGCACCGATCTGCACATATTTCTGTGGATTGTGAAGAAAATCAACAATTTCTGTCAATGACTCCTTTGCTTCGTCCTCACCAGCAACATCAGCAAATGTTACACCAGTTGCACGACTCATATTAGTTGCTGTGTTCGCCTTTCCAATGCCCATCATGCCGCCGGAACCTCCTCCGATACGGCGCATAAAAAATCCCATCAGAATCCAGATCAATGCAAATGGAAGAATATACACTAAAATAAATTCAAGTATAGCTGAGCCTGAGCTATCCTCCGTACCAGTATATTCTACACCTGCCTCATTCAGCATAGGAAGTAAATTTGAATCTGGAAGATATGGCGTATAATAAGTCATACGAAGATCATCTGTCAGCGTAAAGGTTACTCTTGCGCTGGAAATCTTTACTGAATCTACCTTTCCTTCCTCTACTGCTTCCACAAACTCATCGTACGTTACCTTTTTTGTCGTACTTTTCTTGACTAGAGAATCCAGTCCCGTTATCAGTGCAACAGTAACTGCTGCTACAATCGCCAAGATTATATACAACTGATAATTTCGTTTTTTGTTATTCCTGTTATCAGGTTTTCTTTCCCTGTCGTCCATTCGTTCCTCACCTTTCTTCATTTTCAGTACCCATCATGCGTGCCTTATAAAGCTGCTTTAGCGAAGTCTAAGAAACATACATGAGAAGTAAACTGTAACTATTATATAATTGAACATGCAATATTGCAATAAAATTTCTGTGAAATAATAGTGGCGCTGAAAAAAAAATGGTTGTATAATAACTCTGATTTTGTTGACTATTCAGAGCCAGTAAAATTGCTTTCTGTAATATATGGATTTATTTTATATGGCTGAATAGTTCATACACGCATTTTACTATTGACACTTTTATTTTTCTTCAGAGGAGGTAATTATGCCTGTTAAGTACGTATTTGTCACCGGAGGCGTCGTATCCGGACTTGGAAAAGGAATCACTGCCGCATCACTTGGCCGTCTGTTAAAGGCGCGCGGCTACACCGTTACTATGCAAAAATTCGACCCTTATATCAACATTGACCCAGGAACTATGAACCCGGTTCAGCACGGAGAGGTGTTTGTCACCGATGACGGCGCTGAGACTGATCTTGATCTTGGTCACTATGAGCGCTTTATCGATGAAAGTCTCACCCGCAATTCCAATGTTACCACTGGAAAGGTTTACTGGAGCGTACTGCAGCGCGAGCGCCGTGGCGATTACGGCGGCGGTACCGTACAGGTAATCCCTCACATCACAAATGAAATTAAGGATCGTTTCTACCGCAATTTTACAACTGATAAGACAGAAATTGCCATTATCGAGGTTGGCGGTACTGTCGGTGATATCGAGAGTCAGCCGTTTTTAGAGTCTATCCGTCAGTTCCAGCATGAGGTTGGCCGCAACAATTCTATGCTGATTCATGTTACCCTGATCCCGTATCTGTCTGCTTCTCAGGAGCTGAAAACAAAGCCTACACAGGCAAGCGTTAAAGAGCTTCAGGGAATGGGACTTCAGCCAGATGTTATCATGTGCCGCAGCGATTACCCAATGGGCGACCAGATGAAGGCTAAGATCGGTCTGTTCTGTAATGTTCCAGTCAGACACGTATTAGAAAATTTGAACTGTGACGTATTATATGAGGTTCCGCTTATGCTTGAGGAAGAACATTTAGCAGACGTTGCCTGTGAATGCCTTGGTCTTGATAGTCCAAAACCTGATCTTGACGAGTGGAAAGCTATGGTGGATGCATGGAAGAATCCGACAAGCTCTGTAACCGTTGCTCTTGTCGGAAAGTATACCGCACTTCACGATGCATATATCAGTGTTGTTGAGGCACTTAAGCACGGCGGTGTTGCTCATCATGCAAGTGTAACTATTAAATGGGTTGATTCTGAGCAGGTAACAACTGAGAATGTAGCCGAACAATTAAAGGATGTATCCGGTGTTATCGTTCCTGGCGGCTTTGGTGATCGTGGTATTGAGGGCATGATTACCTCTATCCGCTATGCACGTGAAAATAACATTCCATTCCTTGGCTTGTGCCTTGGCATGCAGATGGCAATCGTTGAGTTTGCCCGTCATGTTCTTGACATTCGCGATGCACACAGCATTGAGCTTGATCCGCAAACCGCTCATCCAGTTATCCATCTGATGCCAGATCAAAATGATGTCACTGACATCGGTGGTACATTACGTCTTGGCTCTTATCCATGTATCTTAGGAAAGGACACAAAGGCTTATCAGCTTTACGGCACTGAGAAAATCGCAGAGCGTCATCGTCACCGTTATGAGGTCAACAACGATTACCGTGCTGCCCTCACTTCTCACGGCATGACTCTTTCTGGTATCTCACCAGACGGCCGCATTGTAGAGATGATCGAGCTTCCAAATCATCCGTGGTTTATTGGTACCCAGGCTCATCCAGAATTAAAGTCAAGACCAAATCGCCCACATCCACTGTTTAAGGGCTTCATCGGTGCTGCACTGGAGTATCAGAAAAAGAGCGAAAACTAAGTCATTATTATTCACAGAAAAGTAGTTTTAATAAAGAGCAGTTCATTCAAATTCAAATTGAATATTCGTAAGAAAAAAGAAGAAAGCGGCAGGCTTTTGAGTCTGTCTCTTTCTTCTTTTATTATAATTTATGAGTTAAACTGCTTTTACAAACTTTCACATATCATTAATCGTTAACCCAAACAGTCATTTCGCCCTCATTACGATTTGCCCAAGCATAATATGGAATAAATGTAAGCTTTCTCTCACGTCTTCTTACCTGAGAACAATCGTAGTACAGACCATCATCTGCCGGACCATACTCTTCCTCTGCTGTCATGGTAATGCGCACAATACCACCAAGAAGATCTGGAACAAACTCCTCATGAATATCCTTCTTTCCTGCCAGATGAATCATCTGAAGCTCTTCTCCGTTATCATCCTCCTCCAGACAATACACAACTGGGCCCTTCATTACAGCAGTTTTTCCGATATCCTGACGAACCTTCGGATTTGCCTTTACAAATGTAACAGGCATTTCAAATACAAGTGTAATCTCATCACCGTTCTTTACCGGATCCTCCAGATAGCCATAGCCGTTATCTGCATGATAGGATACCTCCATGCCATTCTTCTTTACAGTCATTCCACTGCACCAACCTGGTACACGGAATGCATACTCAAATGCCGCATCTTCCATAGACTCTACACGAACTGAAACTGTTTCTTCCCACGGATATGAGGTAGTTACATGGAGCGTGATTTCTTTTCCATTCACCTCAGTCTTCATATCACTTCCGATAAACAAGTTTTGGTAAACAGTATTTCCCTCTGTCGTGTAGATATATTCACCAAGTGAAGTCATCATTCTGGCTAAGTTTGGCGGGCAACATGCACACGCAAACCACTTCTGACGTCTCGGTTCTACATGGATAAGTCTCTGATCCTTCTTGACTGCCTTTGGCTTTACTGCCAATGGATTAACGTAGAAGAATTTAGTGCCGTCAAGAGAAATTCCACTGATAATGCCGTTGTATAGTGCCTTCTCCATTACGTCAGCATAAACACCATTTGTATCCATTTTCAACATTCTCATTGCAAAGAATACTAGTCCGATTGCTGCACAAGTTTCTCCATAGATTTCCTCATTAGGAAGGTCATAGTCAAATGTAAATGCCTCTCCGTATGTACTTGAACCAATTGAACCAGTAACATACATCTGCCTGCGCACCACATCGTTCCACAGTGTATGGCACGCCTTCTTTAATGACTCATCGCCTGTTACCCTCGCTACATCTGCCATTCCAGAGTACAGGTAAACGGCACGAACAGCATGGCCTACTGCTTCCTTCTGCTCTCTTACCGGCTTATGTGCCTGATAATATCCATACTGGAACAAGGATTCCTCCCAGTAATACTTATTCTTATACTTCTTCTTTTCCTCAGCAAAATAGTTCGGACTCTGACCTCTCTGATTAATAAAATAAGCTGCTAACTTTAAGTGCTTTGGATCTTTTGTGATCTCATACAGCTTCATAAGTGCCATTTCAAGCACCTCATGACCTGGATAACCCTTAAGCTTTCCTTCCTCCTCACCAAAAGTCTGATCAATCAAATCGACATATTTAATCAGTGCATTTAACAGCTTATCCTTTCCTGTTGCATGGTAGTATGCACATGCTGCCTCAAGAAAATGACCAAGACAATACATTTCATGTGCATCCGCGATATTTGTAAAACGCTTATCCAAACCATTTATAATAAAATATGTGTCCAAATATCCGTCTGGCTGCTGAGCAGCACATACAAGATCAATGACATCATCAATCGTCTTTTCAAGTTTTTCATCCGGATGCCAGTTTAATGAAAACGCAGATGCCTCAATCCACTTGGCAAGATCACTGTCCTGGAAAACACAGCCATGAAACTCTGCTTTTGCCTTACTTTGATCCAATTCGCCAGAAGTAATTGCAGCTGCTGTCTTAAAATTAGCAATCGCATAGCTTGGCTCTGTATCTGGGAGACGATCATTCAATGCCTCCCACTGATACGGAATTACTTTATCATGCACCGTTTTCATTTTTCCAGACCAGAACGCGTCCGTAATTTTTACATTTTTTCCTTTTATTGTCTCCATACTCGTCCTTTCTGCCAGCGTACAGCGGCTTTCATAATTTATTGTTATGCTTTCTTATTTATACCAAAATCAAGTTCTGCTACATTATCTATTTTTTCTTCGATTAACTGGTATTACCTCTATTCCTCTTCATCATTTGCCCAGAAAAGCGCACAGCGAACTGCCTTTTTCCAGCCCTTTAGCTTTTGCTTTCTCTTTGTCTCTCCTATTGACGGCATAAATGAGCGCTGCAGCTGCCAATTAGCACGAATCTCTTCTTTATTCTTCCAATATCCTGTTGCAAGGCCTGCCAGGTAAGCTGCACCTAGTGCTGTTGTCTCGATACATCCTGGGCGATCTACCTGTGCATCAAGAATATCTGCCTGAAACTGCAAAAGGAAATTATTTGCACTTGCACCGCCATCTGCCTTTAATATCTCAATTGTATAACCGCTGTCCTGCTCCATTGCTTCAAGCACATCATGTACCTGATACGCAAGTGATTCAACGGCTGCGCGCACAAAATGAGCACGGCTTACACCTCTTGTCAGTCCTACAAACGTACCTCTTGCATATTGATTCCAATATGGTGCACCAAGTCCTGTGAATGCCGGCACCAGATAAGAACCTGCCGTATCCTCAACAGACTGACATAAGCTTTCTGTCTCAGAAGCGTTTCGAATCATCCAAAGCTCATCACGAAGCCATTGAATTGTCGCTCCTGCCACAAACACACTTCCCTCAAGCGCATACTGCACTTCACCCGGCGAACCTGCTGCAATTGTTGTGACAAGTCCATGATCAGAGTTTACCGGCTCTGCACCTGTATTCATCAAAAGAAAGCATCCTGTTCCGTATGTATTCTTTACATCACCAGGTTCAAAACAGCACTGACCAAAAAGTGCTGCCTGCTGGTCTCCCGCAATTCCCGCAATCGGAATAGCACCACCTGTAACCTCTGGATCTGTTTTTCCGTAAATGCAGCTGCTTGGAAGAACCTTTGGAAGCATAGATTGCGGAATATTAAAGTATTCCAAAAGTTCCTTATCCCACTCCAGCGTATGAATGTTAAACAACATTGTTCTTGATGCGTTTGTGTAATCTGTTGCATGTACAGCGCCGCCTGTCAGTTTCCATACAAGCCAGCAATCAACCGTTCCAAAAAGAAGCTCGCCCTCCTGTGCACGCTTTCTGGCTCCTGGCACCTGATCTAAGATCCATTCAATTTTTGTTGCTGAAAAATAAGCATCTGGAACTAATCCTGTTTTTTCACGAACCTTTTGCGTCATACCATCTGCTCTTAGACGATCAATTCGCTCACTTGTACGGCGGCACTGCCATACGATTGCCGGATAAATTGGACGACCTGTCTTTTTATCCCAAATGATCGTAGTCTCTCGCTGATTCGTAATGCCGATTGCATGAATCTGCTCAGGAAGCGCTGCTATTTTATTCATTGCCTCTGATAATACACTCACCTGTGATGCCCAAATTTCCATCGGGTCATGCTCTACCCAGCCTGGCTTTGGATAATGCTGCTCAAATTCCTTTTGAGCAACACTGCAGATATTTCCCTTTCGGTCAAATAAAATGCAGCGTGAGCTAGTTGTTCCCTGATCCAGCGCCATCATGTATTTTTCCATTGTGTGTCCTCCTAATCTGCTTCGTATCCTGTCGGATTTATCGTGTTATTTTTTCACTCCGAATACTGATTCTGACACTATTATAGCTGATACAATTGGCGCTGTAAATGCTGCAGTTTATTTTTTTAGTTTTGGGTGGCTGACTAACGATGCAAGATATCCAAATACAATCGCTGCACAGATACCTGCTGAGCTGGCTGTCAGTCCGCCCTTAAAGATGCCAAGCAGCCCTTCCTCATCGACTGCTTTTTTGACACCTTTCCAGAGCGTATTGCCAAAACCAAGAAGCGGCACACTTGCCCCTGCTCCTGCCCACTCTTTAAATGGCTCATAAATGCCGAATGCACCTAAAACTACTCCTGTAACCACAAGAATAACCATGATTCGACCTGGCATCAGCTTTGTCTTGTCCATCAGAAGCTGTGAAAGCGCACAGATCGTGCCACCGACTGCAAATGCAATTAGATATTCCTGCATGATTTGCCTCCTTCTGCTAATGACATAGCCTTTTGTTTCTTCTCAAAACGTTCATCGAATGAGTCAAGCGCTTCAATGACTACTGCATGTGCAATGCCTGGAATGCTTGCACCTTCATTAAATGAAATCTTTGACAAAAGCGCGCCTGTCGGAACAAAAAGCACACGTTTCCAGATCTTTTTTTGAATCTGAGGCAAGATATACGCAGCCAATATCACAGCACTGCAGCCACATCCACTTCCACCTGCGTGAACATCCTGCTCTTTTCGTTCAAAGATTTCCAGTCCACAGTCCATATGACGATCAGAAATATCAATCTTTTTTTCGCGAAGCAAATCAATTAATAGTTTACTACCTATCTGGCTAAGATCGCCTGTAATGATCTTGTCGTAATCGCTTGGTTTTGTCTTAAAATCTTCAAAATGCTGCACAATCGTATCACATGCGGCAGGAGCCATCGCCGCCCCCATATTCATTGAATCTGTTATTCCATAGTCTACGATTTTTCCTGTCGTTACTCCTGTGATTTTGGCAAGTGGAATGTCGAGTTGGGTTGTAGTGTGTGTCTGAACACTTTCAAGTACAACAGCTCCTGAACCTGTTACAGTCCATTCTGCACTGAGTGGTCTCTGGTTTCCATAATCAGATGGGAAGCGAAACTGCCTCTCGGCAGAGGCATAATGGCTGCTTGTCACACAAAGTACATGATCTGCATATCCTGCATTCACAAACATAGCACCCGTTGAAAGTGTAAGTCCCATTGTAGAGCAAGCACCATACATGCCAATTGTCGGGCAGTTTAGTTCACTAATTCCAAAACTGCTTGCGATACACTGGCCAAGCAAATCACCTGCAAATACATAGCGAATCTGCTTCGGCAAAAGATGTGCCTTCTCAATTACTTTCTTTACGGCTCGCTTTTGAAGCTCACTCTCTGCCTGTTCCCAATTATCCTGTCCACACTTTCCGTCAGGATCAATTTCATCAAATAGTGCACCAAATGGCCCCTCTGCCTCTTTTGGGCCAACAACAGAGGCCGCCTGCAGAATGCGGGGCGGCCTCTCAAAACGTATACTTGCTGTTCCTGTCTGCATAATCACTCCTTGTTATGGATATAGTTTTCATTTCAAAACTACTTTGCCCAAGCGGTAGGTTCTTTATGCATTCCTATAACTTTTCTTTGTGTTATCAAGATCTATCATTATGTTCATGTTAGCGTATTATAACAATTTTTATTATTCAGCATAATTCACATAGCATGCTGCACCAACAATAGCCTTTGTATAATAGCCACCTATATTCTCAAATGTAATTACATTAAACGGCAAAAAAGTTACCGTGACATCATTACCTTCAAATACATTAGGAAGTTCTCCTAAGTAATATACACAATAGTCATAACCCGAATAATCTTCAATCTGTACATATGTCAATGTCTTTCCACTTTCTTCTAACTCTTGACAATCAACGACTTCACCAAATACATACATAAGACGGTCGGAATATTTAAATGGATTTTTCGCTACATGTGCATAGTCCATGCTAAAATCAATATGATCACTTATGGCTCCAGTATTAGAAGAATTTCCTGGAAAGAACTGTGGATTATCATTTATAAAAGCAATTGCATCATCTGAGATATCAAATTCCATTGTGTCTGCAATTGCTTCATACGTAGCAGCTTTTGTCGTTGTCTTGCTTGAATTATCCTTGCTTGTTGTCTTTGAAATTCTACCTATAACATCTGCCATCAAAACTGCAATAATAACAATAACTACCAATGGTACCCACTCTTTTTTCAAAACCTTCTGAATTGCAGAATTAATCTTGAACGAAGTATTCTTTCCCTCATTCATCGTCTGTGATTTCCCCTGCTCTTTTTCTATTTTTGCACCACAATTTGTACAAAACACATCTCCCTCTTTTACCTTATTTCCACACTTAGGACATATCATCTTTCTTTCCTCCTTTTGTAAGCTGCATTTTTCGCCATTCAATCATTTTCTTTAATTTGCATCTGGCATAAATTTTCTATAAAGACCTGCTATTACCAAAACAATCGTCGCAGCAATCATCAGATAATAGCCGCTTTCTTTTTGCATTAGATAGCCAAATTCCTCTTCATTTATAGCATTCGAAAAATTGATTACCTCTATTATCGTCAACGTTCCTGCTGCTATACTTGTAAACATAACACCAGTATCTTTTCCTTTTAAGCCTAATATTAGTGCAATAATTCCAATACCTAAAAAGAAAATCCCATCGCCTCCAATCAATGACTCTGTCGATGCAACACCAAATACTGTTACTTTCACATATGGTAAAAATGGACAGATAATCATTAATATGCTGCTTACAACTGCAATCCAATTTGTTTTCGCATTTGTCAATGTACTCCAACTAAAGTTGTAGGAATTTCCTTTCCATTTGCCACTTGACTGCTTTTCTTTTTCCTGCTGCTGATATGTATGAGTATTTTGATTTCCATTCACATCCTGAACAACGCCAAATTGCGCCTGTACCTCATAAGCAATCGTTCCCATTGCACCAAGCATTTCTTTATAATACTTATAATATACTGAGCTACGCATTAAAATGATAGAGGCCATTCGTTTTAGGGATGCATCCCATCGAATACAAAATGTAGAATCAAAGTTCAATATCACTGTATAGCTAAAATCATTTATTATAATTACTGCTTGATTCTTCTCATTTCTGCTTATAGAAATTCCATATTTTGAAAACATAACTGGCTGAAGTTTTTCAAATATTCTTTCATCTGTCATTTCAGAATTTGCCCAGAATTTCAATCTTCTCAAACGATACATGCGATACTCTGTTACACATCCATCAATTACACAAGTTAATGGAAGACCAATGAGTCCAATTGCAAAAAATACTTCATTAAAAACTCCTATACCAATACAAATCAAAAATATCGGATAAAAATTTTTTATTTTTTTCATTTGGTTCTCAAGTGGCTGTGGATTTAAAACATATCTCGCCTGATCAGTTTCCTCTTCTCCTCCGTCAAATCCTCGAAACCACATATGAGTAATAAAATACAAAAATTTAGAAAACATTTGCTTGATATCGTTTTCATTAAGCCTTGCTTTTGCATTAGCACGACCATTCATGTTTTCTGTACTTTGATTCGTATCTTCCACTTCTTTTTCTACAAGCAAAATTCCACATTTACCGCAAAATCGATCATTCGGTTTACCCTGCATTCCACATTTCGGACATACCATTCTTTTAACCATATGTTTTCTCCCTTCTCTTAATCTACCATAACACTAAGTTAATCTTGCTTCTGCGAATTTGGAACCATTTCGATAGGAACTCCCATTGTATTTAGCATCTGGTAAATCTCACCTTCATTTAACATGTAATCTCCATTGGTTCCATTCAAATATTGACTCTGAGATCTGGAATATGCACATATGCCATACGGAGAATTCCATACAATTGTTTTCTTATCTCCATAGCCTGGAAGTACACCAAGATCTCCACTCAATGATCTGTCTACTAATTCCTTGGCATTCCCAGATGTACCACACGCAAGGTACTCATTATCGCAAGATATACTATCATACATTCCGCTTGAACCCGGACACAAATAAAAGTACAACAAGATTTGCCCTGTCGCTTCATTCTGATCAATGCACAAATAATCTGACCGATCTCTTATTGCCGGATTCACAACAGCCGCTGCGTTTCCAGTTGTACCTGTTGGCGTATAAGCGGTTGTTTCCTGCGTTTGGCTGTATGTTTCTGCTATATCTGCATTTTCCATATTACTATTTGTGTTCTCATTTGTACTAGGATCTTCGCTTGTAGTTTGTTCTGTCCCTTCTGAAGATTCTTCACTGTCTTCTGTAGCTTCTTCTGTTTCTGGTATTTCGGTAATCGGCAAATTATCAAGCTCTCCTGTATCATAAGCATGCTGATAAACTTCCTCACATTTTGCCAGATCAATTCGCATGGCTGGGCGGACCATCTCTGCGTCAGTTATACTACCTGTTTCTACTGCTCCACCTGACATACCATTAAATCCCATTCTTGTCTCTCCACCATAAGCAATTGTTCTTAACCACCACCATTGCTCTTTATCTGGGCTTGCAGTCAAGTTCGTATGTTGCTTATCATATTGTGCGCATGCATACAAAGTTCCATATGCTGTCTTATTTTTTAAATATTGAGTAGCTTCGTTATAGCTCAATAAAAATACGTAGTCTAAGGTATCCTCTTCGCCATATGATACTGCATAATATGGATCCCTTTCGTTTTTTATTTCTTTACAGACAATTAGATCCTGCAAATTTGAGGAAAAGGCGGTTTGCATAAAATCTCCATTTAACCACTCTCGAATATTACTACCTGTCCACTCACTCATCTCCCATGTTTCCGAAAAAATTCTAGCATCTAGACATTTTTCAGAAAGTATGAATGCTTCATCATCCTGCACATCCAGCACAATCCAATCAATTGCCTCTTTTCCATTTTCAAAATTGTTGTCCTGTTCATACTCGCCAAATTTTATTACATCACCAGACTGCAAATTCTGGAAATGCAATGCTTCTGCATACCTTTGGTTTGCACATAACAGCTTAATTTTATCCTGACGTGCTTTTTCTGTATCCTTTACACGCTGTTTTGCATCACTGTAATTACCAAGTGATTGAAACGTTTCTTTTGCATCGAAAAATTTGTCAGCCTCAAGCTGCTCCTCAGCCTTTGCGTAAATGCCTTCTTGAATGCCTACAATTGCCTCTTTTCGTTCCTTGCTATCTTTCACCTCTGGAATTTTTTCGTACATTGCAATTGCTCGCATTCTATCATCATTTGTGTCTTTAAATTCATAGCGTCTAGCTTTATAATACGTTACCAAGTCACTGCTATCTTCATAAGACTTTAATGCCTCTAAGATCTTAATTGCATTGTCATATTCACCTGAATCACCAGATGCAATTGCATTGTCATACCATGTTTTTTGATAATTTTCCAGTTGTTCATTGCTATCTTTCACTTGCGGAATTGATTTCAATGCTTCAACAGTTTTTTGAATGTCCTCAACCTGTTTGGATTCAGATTGTTCTAATGCTTCATAGTAAATCAGTAAATTCTTTGAATCTTTATAGTCTTGCAATCCTTTAAGTATTTTAATAGCTGTATTATAATCTTTATTTTTCTGTGCAATTGCTGCTCTTACGTATGCAAGGTATTTTTGCGAATCCTGATATTCTCTTGCTGTCAGATTTTCAAGTAATTGTTCTGACTCCTCAAGCTTGTCTTCCACATAAAACTGTTCTGCCTTTTCATATTCCGCTTGAACCGTTGCTGTTATTCTGTCCGAAGAATCCTGATAATTACCCAATTCTTCAAAGATTGCAATCGCACTCTCAAAATCCTCATCGGCTACTAACTTATCTGCTTCTTCATATCGCTGTTCTTGAATCTCTTTTTCGCGCTCAGCTGCATCCTTATAATCCCTTAATTGTGCAAAGGCATGAACTGCACCTGCATAATCACCTTTTGCAAGCAAGCCTTCCGCCTCTTCATACGACGTTTTGTTTGCTAATTCTGTTGTCGTATCCTCTGCTCTTTGCTTTGCATCCTTATATGAACCAAGCATTTCAAATTCAGCAATCGCTCCCTCGAGATCTCCGTTTTCTATCAAGTCTTCTGCTGCTTTATATCGTTCAGCCTGAATCTCTTTTTTACGATTTGCAGCATCCTTATATTCTCCAAGTTCAGCAAACTGCTGGATTGCGCTCTTATAGTCCTCTTTTTCATATAACTGCTCTGCATTTTTATAAGCGTTTTGTTTTGTAAGCTCCTGTTTTGCTAAATTTAAATTTTTCTTAGACTCTTTATAAGAACCCAACATTTGAAATTCTGCAATCGCACCTTCAAAATCTTCATCATTCATCATTTTTTCTGCTGCTTCATATCGAGCTTGCTGAATAGCCTCTTTACGCTGTTTCGCATCTGCATAAGAGCCAAGTTCACCAAATTTTTTGATTGCATCTGCATAATCCTGTTTCGAAAGAGAATCTTCTGCTGCCTTATAAAGCTTCTGATTTGCAATTTCCTTTTCCAACTTATCCGCTAAATCAGCAGAGTCCTCATAACTGCCTAAACTAGCAAACATTTTGAGCGCTTGCTCATAGTTTCCTTCTTTCATTTTACTCTGCGCATCTTTATATACGGTCTGCAATGTTTCCAAAATTTTACTGCTTCGATCTGCGCAGTCTACTACCTGTGGCATCGTATCATATACACGCTTTGCCTTGAGCATCGAAATATAATCCCCTTCTGCCTCTAAGCGCCTTGCTTCATAATAATCAATCATTTTATCACTATCGTTATACGAACCAAGATTATCAAAAATAGGATATGCCTCTGCATAGTTTTCAGCTTCTGCATCTGTTACAGCAGTCTGATACCAACCGGACAAATATGCCTCTTCCTGTTCTTTGCTGTCACGAAACAATGGAATTGACTCATATAAACTTGCAATATATTGAATATCATACACATCTTCTTGTGCTTCAGCTTGCTTGGCGCTATAATATACAATTAAATTTTGTGAATCCTTATAATCGCCCAATGATTGCAATGTAGTAATTGCCTCTGAAAAACTTCCTTCTACCGCAGCTGCATTTGCACTTGCATACAGCAATAACTGAGAAGAATCTTCATAACTCGTGATCTCTCTTAGCTTTTTTACAGCTTCACTATATTCGCCTTTATTAATTAATTCCTGCGCTGATGAATATTTCTTTGACGCTGATTCCTTACAGCCTGATACTCCAGCAGCCAATAACGCTGACCCTAGGATAATACAAAATTCTCTTTTCTTCATAACGCTACCTCTCCCTTTACTTATGTATTTATAACCGTTGCCCGAATAACATTTATAGAAATTAGTAATTATCTCTATAATATCATCCCCATAAAAAAAGGTCAATTAGTTTTCTCTACTGCCCTAATTATAAAATACGGCAATGACAGTTATTGTCAAAGTAAATAAAAAATTAGCATCAGATTAAAATTTGTCAAAAAAAGCGTACCGCAATCATTTCTCGTTGCAGTACGCTTCTCATATTTTTGTATCATTAAGTTACTCTTATATTTTAATTTATTCTATGCCTTATACCCTTACGCAAACAATTCTTTCACCATTGTGACATCGAAAGTAACATTTTCCACTTTGTTGACCTCAATGCGATACAGTGCATTTGCAGCGATATGCTCTGCTGCCTGCTCTAAATCACGGATACCTGTTGTATGTGCGTAAAGATCAACAACTGCTTCAACTGCTTCTGGTGTGACGATGCACTCACCCTCACGAAGACCCATGCGGCGCAGTACCTTAGGCAAGGAGAATTTTGTGAAAATAATCATCTTCTCTTCCTTTGTGTAGTCTGGAATGTCGATCACGGCAAAACGAGACATAAGTGGAGCACTGATCTGATCCTTATTATTGGCAGTTGCAATAGGGTAAACGCCGCCAGTCGGAACCATACACTCCATATAGTTATCAGTAAATCCAAGATTATCAAGAAGTGTCAAAAGTACATCGGCTGGGTTGCCGCTGCCCTTACTTGATGCTGCTTTGTCAAGCTCGTTGATGATGAATACAAGATTTGATTCACGCGCTGCTGAGAAAGCTTCCATGATAATACCTGGTTTTGCATTTGCGTAGATACGTGAGCTTCCAGTTAACTGCTCTGGGTCGTTGATGGAACTCATATCGAGTGTAGTCCACGGCAGCTTCAGGATTCTGGCAACTGCATAGGCAATCTGAGATTTTCCAGTACCAGCCGGTCCTACAAGCAAAAGACCATATGCCGGAAGTGTGTGTGTACGGTTAATCTGAATGATAGTCTCTATAATTCTTTGCTTTACGCGCTCCATGCCGTAAAGTTCTTCGTCAAGCACCTGACGGGCATACTCTGGATCAATTGCCTCAAAATAATTGCTCTTCCACTGGATATTCATCATAATAGAAAGCGCACGCTGCGCATGGCGCTTCTCCTCTGGGGAAACCTCGTGAGAACGGGCTACAGCCAGATTTCGTCTCGCCCACAGACGAATATTGTCTGGAAGTGTCTTTCCAGCACATGTCAAAAAGTCTGTAATGCTCTGAAGGCTAGTGATCTTCATGTCATCGCCAAGCTCTTCTTTATCTTCATCTTCTGCCTCTTCTGCCGGTGCATCACTTGCAAGTAGACGGTCAATCATAAACTGTAAGAAACCATCCTCTGCTGAAAGCTTTGTACCGCCGCCAAATGCGATCTCACGAATCTTATAAACTGCATATCCTTCTGCTGTATTTTCTCCTGACAAACGCACATTGATATGGTTGTCGCCAAGCCAACGCACAAGTCCGACAAAACGTGAATCTACCTTCAAAATATCAGCGGTATAGGATTCTTTTGAATTTTCCTCTTTAAATTCAAATGCTGTTCTCTTTGTCGGATTGGTAAAAAATCCAGTGGAATGATGCGCATGCTCTTTTTCTTTATTATCTAGAACAAAAATTGGATGCTCTGGTGTAGAGATCTCTTCGTTAGAACGAAATGTCGTATATGTACACTCCGGATTAACCTTTTCTTCTGTCTGGTTACTGAAATCAAAAACTCTCATTTTCTTCCTCGCTTATTTGATGTCGTTGTTGATGATTCCAATCTACAGCCATATTTTAACAGCAGGCTACCTATTGGCTTCGTCATGGTTTCAGTATAGCGCATATGCACGCTTCGGTCAATTACAAAACAAAAGTCAAACTCGTTTTGCACCCATGTGGCACTGCGTCTACAATTTGCATCGTGCCTTTATGAGCACTCACGATTTGCTGTACGATCAAAAGTCCTAATCCATGCCGCAAATCCAGACGCTCGTCTGTGCTTTCCATATAATGTGGCTTTTTTTCTAACTCGCATCGTTTCTCAGGTGAGATCCCGATGCCATCGTCTGTAACAGAGAGGATAAGACAATTCTTCGCATATTTTTTTGTGCACTCCAGCGCAAGATAAATTTTGCAGCCATCTGGATTATGCTTGATACTGTTTTGCACAAGATTACTGATTGCACGCAAAATTAAACGAGCATCCCCTTCCAAAACTGCATTTTCAGCATTCTCTGCAATTTCAATTTCGATCGTATAGGTATCTGAAATGCCAGAATTAAGTAGTTCCGCTGCGTAAGAACGGATAAGCTTTGATAAGCGAATGACTTCCAGATGAAGCGGCTGCATTTCATATTCTAACTGCGATACCAAATTTAAGTCCTGTACAAGATCTTTGATCTTCACGCTTTGATTTCGCACAATCTCGGCTTGCTCCTTGATTGATGCACTAGCCTCTTTGCTCTGTGCAATACGCTCTGCATATCCCATAATCATGGAAAGCGGTGTGCGAATATCATGAGAAACACCGCTAATCCAGTTGGCTCTCGCCTCATTTTGTTTACTTAAAATGTTTGATGCCTTATTTACACTTTGTGCAATTTCAGCCAGTTCTCCATCCACATGAAGGGAAATTGCCTTGCCATCCGATAGTTTTTCCACTGCCGCTACAATCGGTTCCGTATTTCGAATGATCTTGCGCCTTGAGTAATAATACGCAATAAACAAGCATATAAGATCCGTTCCCAGCATTCCCATAAGAAAAAGCGGAAGTCTCTGAATTGCCGCGATTGAATAATAATTACTGGTTAACTTCATATAGCTGTTTTTCGGATAGCCTAGTACCAAAAGACCATCGGCCGTATTCCAGACAAAAACAGGATAATCAGCCAAATACCCCTTGGAAAATAATGCAACATCCTGAATCGTATAGCTTTGCGGAATCTCAGCAGGCAAGTCAAATGCCCAAAAGCAATTGCCATCAGGCGTCAGATACAGCGCCCAAATATTTTGCTCACGCAATCTTTGTGCTGCCTCCTCTGATAAGGCATCATGAGTTACCGAAGCGGCAGTTCGCTCCAACATTGTTCGAGGAGACGCGGCTCCATAATCTTCTGTCACAGTTTTATGAAATGCGACAACAAAAATTATTACATTGATAAATAATAGAAGTAGAATAAATGCGGCAAACGATGCCAGATATTTTGAAATATATGCGCCAAATGATTTCATGATCTCTGACCTCACTTTCGCATAATCAATTTGTAGCCCAAACCCTTAATTGTGATCAATGACTTGGGATTTGACGGATCCGTTTCGATCTTTTCTCGTACGCGCCGCACATGGGCATTCAAACTATTTTCATAGCCAAATGGATTGTCGCCCCATAGTGCTTCGCAAAGCGCATCAACGGTGATAATTTTTCCTTCATTGCGGGCAAGTGTTTTTAACAGCATGTGTTCCTTTGCCGTTAAAAAGAAAATCTCGTTTCCTTTGTAGACTTCTGCTCTATCAAAATCTACCGTGCATCCATCCAGCACAACCAGTGGATTGTCTTCCTTATAAGAGCGACGCAGTACTGCATAAATGCGAAGTATCAATTCCTGCGGCAAAAATGGTTTTACAATATAATCATCTGCTCCAAGCCCCAGCCCGGCAAGTTTGTCCGCTGCCTCATCCTTCGCAGTCAAAAAGATGATCGGCACATCCGTAAATGAGCGAAGCTGCTCCATCAAAGAAAAACCATCTTTATCTGGCAGCATCACATCCAAAATGATCAGATCCGGTTTCCCTTTTTTGGCCTCTGCAACCGCTTCTTTCCCCGTAGCAGCCATAAGAATTTTTTGAAAACCAGCATCTTTTAAAATATCGGATAGCATTTTCAGCAAATCCAGCTCGTCATCCACAAGCAGGAGTGTTTTCGTATATAAAAATGAATTGTCCATCGTGTTACCTCCAACTACAACCACAACCACAACCACAACCACAACCACAACCACAACCACAACCACAACCAGCGATAGTATATCACAAAGAATCTCATCTGAGGGGCATATCTCAAAAAAGTAAGGTAAAAGTAAGGATGCGAGAAGATTATTGTCAGGTTCACGTTGTACGATAAAAGCATCGAAAAACCCACACTTATCTATCAGGAGGAGATGTTCTTATGAACTATATTACAGATCGCGCTACCGATCATACTACAGACTGCATTATCACCACCGAACAGTTGACAAAGAAATACAAAAACTTCACTTCTGTCAACAATGTTTCGCTTCACATCCGCAAAGGCAGTATCTATGGTTTTCTCGGTCCAAATGGGGCTGGAAAATCTACCACGATGAAAATGCTTTTGGGTCTGACCAAGCCGACAGCTGGCAGCTTTACCATTGACGGAAAACACTTCCCAGCTGATCGCCTTGCAATCTTAAAGGAGATTGGTTCCTTTATCGAATCGCCTTCGTTTTATTCCAATCTGACAGGACGAGAAAATCTTGATATTATTCGCAGAATTTTAAAACTGCCGAAAAGTACTGTGGACGAGGCTTTAGAATTAGTTGGTCTAACTGAATTTGGTGACCGACTGGCAAAAAAATATTCACTTGGTATGAAGCAGCGTCTTGGTCTTGCTGGTGCTTTGCTTGGCCGACCGCCTATTCTGATTTTAGATGAGCCGACCAATGGTCTTGACCCATCCGGTATCCATGAAATTCGCAATCTCGTAAAATCTCTGCCCACGCTTTATGATTGTACCGTCTTAATCTCATCCCATATGTTATCCGAGATTGAGTTGATGGCAAATGACATTGGCATTCTCAATCATGGCCGACTATTATTTGAAGGCAGCCTAGATGAACTGCGGCGAAACGCCTTGCAGGCTGGATTTGCAGCTGACAATCTAGAAGAAATGTTCCTCTCAATGATTGACAATGACAATACCATCAGAAAGCAGAGGGCAAAGCTATGAGTCTTCTTACAATCGAACTTCAAAAAGAAAAACGAACCGGTGTGATTCCCGTACTGATTGTCGTTGGCATTTTAGGTGCCGCTTATGCCATTGTCAATTTCTTTGTGAGGAAAAACACACTTTTATCTCTGCCGCTTGCCCCGATGGATGTTTTACTGACCCAGCTTTATGGTACGCTTCTGATTTTAAATATGTTTGGCATCATCGTTGCCACCTGTATGATTTACAATATGGAATTTAAAGGAAATGCCGTAAAAAAATTATATATGCTGCCTGTAAGCGTCCCCAAAATGTACCTGTACAAATTTTTGATTCTAACAATTCTGCTTTTGATTGCAATCACTTTGCAAAATCTTGCACTTATAAAAATTGGCATGACCGATTTGCCGCAGGGTACATTTGAGTTGCCGACACTTATTCTGTTCGCCGCCTATTCGTTTATCACCTCTATGCCGGTATTATCTTTCTTGCTGCTGATTTCCTCGCGCTTTGAAAATATGTGGATTCCTCTTGGCATCGGTGTCGCTGGCTTTTTAAGCGGAATGGCACTGGCAAATTCCGATCTTGCCATTTTGATGTTTCATCCTTTTGTTGTCATGCTAAAGCCTGCGGTTGCGATGAGCGCCCAACCTGACAAATCAATTGCTCTTGTTGCTCTCACAGAAACCGTTCTGTTTCTTGCCATCGGTTTGGGACTGGCAAACTATACGCACTACGAATAAGGAGGATGTTGAAATGAGTGAAATAAATAAAATAAGTAAAATGAGCTTTTCAGAATTGCTCAAAATTGAATTTATGAAATGCAAGCGTTCCAAAATCGTACCCCTGATTTTTATTGCCCCTTTGCTTGTGGTTTCTTCTGGAATTGCAAATTTAAGCAGCTATTTCACACCAGAATATACAAATGCATGGCCCGCTATGTTCATTCAAAGCGCACTTGTTTACGCGTATTATCTGTTGCCCTTTAGCATGATCGTCGTCTGCGTCATGATTGCAAGCCGTGAAACTGGAAATAATGGGATTCTGAAAATGCTGGCGCTGCCTGTTAGCCGCTATGCGCTTTCCGCAGTCAAATTTTGTGTACTAATTTTTTATCTTTTTATGGAAATGGTTGTCTTTCTTGCTGTGTTTGTCATTGGCGGATTGATTGCAACTAAAACAATGGGCGTAACCGAAACTTTGCCTATTTTTTATTTATTGAAATGGTGCTTCTCCCTTTTTCTTACAATGCTTCCTTGTATTGGGACAATGTGGGCCATTACTGTCCTTTTTGAGAAACCACTGCTATCGGTGGGCCTTAATCTGCTTCTTGTCATTCCAGGTGTTTTGGTTGCAAATACGCCTCTTTGGATTGCTTACCCTTATTGCTACAGCGGCTATTTGGTTTCCTGCTCGCTGCGCGATTTTACAGCAGAAGCTTCTGATACTTCATTTTCTTTATTTCCGTTTTTGCCTTGCGCGATTCTTGTCTTTTGCCTGGTGTTTTCGCTGGCGATCACACAATTTGGCAAAAAAGAGAGGCACTGACCAGAAAATCCGTCGAGGATGCAAATTAAGCTATTTCTCGCATCTTCGGCGGATTCGCACAATATCGAGGTTAGTTATTAATTCAATTTACAGTCTTAAACATGGCATTTCAGCTTTCCCAGCTTTCATCAGCTTCTTCTACCTTTTTTTCTAACACTTTTCTGCACTTCTCTTTACCACTGGCGCGAATTGATCCATTGTACCCACTAAAAAAGCTATTTTTACTGACCCTGGCACTACTTCTTGTCAAACTATCTAATTTAGTATATGCTATAGTTAAACTAATTTAAAGGAGGGATTCTCATGACTATTGCTGTTTCCGATTTAACAGGTTCTCTTACTGGAATTTTAAAGGAAGATTACGACTTAGACATTGAAAAGGAAGAACGACTAAAAGAAAAATATGAACTACAATTTCCAATTTAAATTTCATAGAAAGAAATTTTCTAAATGAAACGATTAAAACTATGTCTACTGACACTTAAATTTACCTGAAACGGATGTTGAAATATATGTGAAAAATTCTGGCGTCAGTTTTACTGGTGACGGCATCCGATACCACATTCTCCAATATGACAAAGAAAGTGCAGATATCATTTTAAAAAGCTTCGATTGGGAAGCTGGTGAGCTAGACAGCGAATTAGCTGATAAAATGGAGGAATGGCTGGATAGCATAGACGTACCATTAGAAGATCGTCCAAAACAGAACGAATGGAAACATACGACTTTACTTAGAAAGGAATACAACAGAGATCATCTTATTATGTTTTTTGATGAAGATACAAATCAGTTGTATGTAGTGGAATATTTTTTGTAAAATCAAAGACTTTGTTCATCTAAATCAAAATAACTTTTTCAATATGCCCTCAAGAGTTAGATTCTTGTTCTAACTCTTGAGGGCGACTTAAATTGAGCCATAGCATAAACTCAAAAAGCCAGTTTTTACTAACCTCTACACTGCCCCTATACTGTGACTCGATTCCCACCTCATTACAATCTTTCATCGACTCGAATATCTTCCTTGATGCATCTCCACCTTGTCCAGAACATCCCAATTCCGATCATGATTGCGTACATTCCATACGCATATGTCATGCTTACAGGCTGCGTTTGACCCACGATCGTCCAATTTTCTATACTGCTCCAGTTCACCGGTGAAAAACGGTACATCCATTTCGTTGTCATGGATGCTCCGCAATATACGACAACCGGATCTAGCAATATCAGAAAAACAGCTGCTGCAATCCCCAACGTATTGCTCTTACAGCAAAAGTTGATGCTGTACATCACCATTCCAAGAAACCAAAATTGCAGCCATACCGCCAGAAAGCCCAATATCTGTGCGCCATACGGATAAATGATGGAAATTACTCTTCGCGGAAGCACTAGATTTCCCAGATAAAGAACCTGATATTCATCTGACTTTAGAATTTGCGTAATGGTACTTCCCCAAAACTCATGTAAGCTTACGCTCGGAAGTAGAATCAATGCTGGAATTACCGATAAAAAGACGGTGTAACCAAAGGCTGATGCACAAATGTAAATATTTTCTCCCAGCCACCAGCCCTTTCTTCCGGATCGAAGAACGATATAGGTCAAAAATGGATCACGTACCGGAACATCACATAGCAAGCAAACCCATCCAAAGCAAACTAATATTTTTAGCAGTCCATTCGTGATATCGCAATCAGCAAATACCACGGACAATAGAAATGGCGTAATCTTTGTATGATACTTAATTCCAAAACTGCTTAATCCGCTGAAATAGCGTATCATTAACACAATCATTAAAAGAAACGTAAGCAAAATTCTGCCATCTTTTTTCCAGCGCATAAAATTGCTTTTTGCGACCAAACATGCAGTTCTATAAATCTCCATTTTGATACCTCTTTCTCACGGCATAATAAAAAAATAGTCCCGAAAAAACATTGCATATGAGCAAAAAGCCAAGATGATATACCGCTACCCATATTGGATTTTCCGATGGAAGACTTTGCAATCCAGAACTAATCCACTCAAAAGAAACTCGGTCTGGCAGCCAT